>ERZ1023492.7-NODE-7-length-209146-cov-7.579389_pt1 | contig 209146 bp, 204 predicted proteins | sample MGYA00380541_ERZ1023492 | MGnify/ENA primary metagenome ERZ1023492 (study PRJEB33173, sample SAMEA4830351) | metagenome | study: EMG produced TPA metagenomics assembly of the PRJEB25223 data set...
GAGCAAAACGGTCTAGTTAAACAAACATCTAAGTCTAACTCTCAACAAGACCCTACTAAACACCAAGCTGAAGATAATGACATGGGATTCAATGGCTATGCCGAACAAAACGGTCTAGTTAAACAAACATCTAAGTCTAATTCTCAACAAGATTCTACTAAACACCAAGCTGAAGATAATGACATGGGATTCAATGGCTATGTCGAACAAAACGGTCTAGTTAAACAACAAGATCAATCAACAAAATCACAAATGAATTCGCCACTTATTAAACAAGCAACTCGTTCTCAACAAGCGAGTCAAACTTCATTACATCATGAATTACCTATGACAGGTGAACGCACCTCAACGACACCGTTTGTTTACAGTCTTATAGCTTTCATATTAGGCGTAGGTGTAATTAGCCTTAGACGTAAATTTTCTAAATAAGCAATAACTATATTTTTCTAATTATCTGTTACTTTTATTACTAGAGCATTTCTTTTATGCATATGAAAACGTAGAAGCTATCGCTACAGGTGAATCAACCTATAAGCGATAGCTCTTTTTTATAACTTCTAAACTAATAATAATTTGATGCCTCTTATAATATTTTTAATGAACAAATAAACGCCTACTACCACCAATATAACTGCAATTGTCCATGAACCAAATACAATCCAGCTTTCTGTATTAGTTGATGCATTGCCCATAACACTAGCAGATAGCATCAATGCTAATGGCGCTAATGTAAAGCAAACCCAAGTAAGTATATGGTTAAATAAAGCTTTACATGCATGAGTTGATACAGGTTTGTCAGCGATAATCCACATTACAATAGGTAATAGTATCGGTGCAAAAAACACACTTAAATAACTTATAGATGATGCAATATTTTCATTTCTACTACCATAGAATTCATCGTTTCTATATTTATTACTATTTACATTTTCCATATTTACTCACCTCACTTATATATAAACATAAAAAATAGGAGACTTTTAGGAAAAGCGTCCAAAATTACAACTCTGTAAGTTTCGGATAGTTTATAATTTTGTAGAAATGTGAGACATAACTATGGCAAATAAATTAGTGAATGAATGCTTAAAATTTATATCTTAATGCAATAACATTTCAAAGCAGTTAGAACACAATGCTGTAATTCATCGACAAGGTTATAATGCTGACAAACGTGATGCTTATGCTGCGATGTCAAAAAGGTTCGTCATTCTTACAATGAAGTCAAAATCATTTTTGAAAACACTTTACATAGGGTTTTTAAAACATAAAAAATAAACCATGGTAATGGGACACCACTCATATCAAATGCATTGTCCTATCCCCATGGTATATTTAAACATTGAAAAACCGAGCCGGTTAAACATACTTTAAAATTTATTCGACTCTCTCATCTATACAATTCGCTTACGTATTGCGCCTGAAATTAAGTCAACAATTGCGACCATAATAACTAATCCGATTAATATGATACCTACTCTGTCCCAAGATCGTGTTTGAAGTGCGAAAATTAATGGTGTACCAATTCCTCCAGCACCGATAAGTCCTAAAATCGAGGCAGAACGTAAATTCAATTCAAAGCGATATAACACAAGCGATAAAAATGATGGTAATATCTGTGGTATAACTGCAAAGATCAAAGTTTTCGTCTTGTTAGCACCACTTGCTTTCAATGCTTCGACTGACGTGAAATCTAACCTTTCAATATCTTCAACGAATAATTTTCCAAGCATCCCTACTGAATGTATACCTAAAGCTAGTACACCTGAAAATGACCCCGGACCAACCGCTTTAATGAAAATTAGAGCCATAACAATCTCTGGAAATACACGTATCACACTTAATATAAATTTAGTGATACCGGTTACTGGACGAATTTTGATTAAATTCTGTGCACCTAGAAAGGCAAATGGAATACAGATAATAGCTGCAATAAACGTACCAATCACCGCAATCGCAAACGTTTCAAGTAATCCACGTAATAAATCTTCACCAGCAGGAATATATACATAACCCCAATCTGGATGAAAAAGTCCGTGAAAAATAGATTTTAAAATTTCAATGGATTTGGATTTTAATTCTAATGCGGGCATTCCTACAAAACCCCATGCAATAATAGCCAAAACAACAATTGCAATAATCCAATTTTTAATTATTTTTTGCTTATGCTTTTTTGATTTAATAGGAAACTTTTGTTCTAAATTATCTTTATTTTGTGTCATGCGAGTTGTTCCCTCACTTTCGAGCTTACATAGTCAATTATGACAACAATAACTAATGTAAATAGAATAATCATCGCAGTTTTAGAATATTGGAATAAGCCTAAAGTAGAATCATAGAACAATCCAATACCGCCAGCGCCTACAAGACCAAGTACCGCTGAAGCACGAATGTTAATTTCAAAAGCGAACAACACATATGAGAAGAAAGTTGATAATATTTGTGGCACAACGCCGAAGACAATCCATTTCGTTTTATTTGCCCCAACTGCCGTCATGGCTTCCATTGGTCCTGGATCTATGGTTTCAAGTGCTTCATATAATAACTTTGCAATAACACAAATAGTTAAGATAAATAGTGCTAATACACCTGGAATTTGACCAATACCGAAGACAGCTACAAATATAGCTGCTAGTAATAAATCTGGTATCGTACGCACAATATTTAAAATAAAACGAGCCGGAATTGAAATCCATTTCGTTTTAACAATATTACTTGCACAGATTAAAGCAATTGGGATAGATACAATCGCACCTAGAAATGTCCCAACGATAGCCATGCGAATGGTATCTAACATAGGTTTCAATATTGTATGTATATATGCCCAGTCTGGTGGTACCATTTGTCCAAAGAATGAACCAATTTGAGGTAAACCTACCATTAAATCGGCAAAACTAAAGCCAGTATATAAGAAACTCCATATTATTAAAGCTAATACTAGAAAAATAGTAAAACTCGTTTTAAGCGAAAACTTCTTATTCAAATATTCATCATATTTACTCGTTGTAGGTGTCGTCATATTATTCAACCCCTAGCTTCTCATCATCTTTAAGTTTACGACCGTAAATATCATTAAACACTTCTTCAGTTGCTTCACTTGCAGGGCCATCGAATACAAGTTCACCAGCACGAAGCCCTATAATACGCGTACCGTATTCAAGTGCTAAATCTACAAAATGCAAGTTAATAAGAATCGTAATACCTAATTCTTCATTTATCTTCTTTAAATCATCCATCACTTGTTTTGTTGTTAGAGGATCCAAAGACGCTACAGGTTCATCAGCTAAAATAATTGCTGGTTCTTGTGCTAATGCACGAGCGATTGAAATACGTTGTTGTTGACCACCAGACAATTCATCAGAACGTTGGTCGTATTTATCCAGAATATTCACTCGCTCTAAAGCATCCATGGCCTTTACTTTATCTTCTTTTGGAAAAAGACCTAACACCATCTTCCAAGTTGGATGATATCCAACACGTCCGCTTAACACATTGCGTAGTACAGATGATCGTTTTACAAGATTAAAATGTTGGAAGATCATCCCAATATTACGGCGCATCATTAGTAGATCTTTATCTTTAGCTTTCGTAATCGATTTACCTTCAATAAGAATATCACCAGATGTTATATCATGAAGTCGATTAACTGATCTTAATAGCGTTGATTTCCCTGCACCTGACAGGCCTACGATAACTGCGAAATCTCCCTTTTCAATATTCAAATTGATATCTTTTAATCCTACATGCCCATTTGGATAAACTTTATTGACATCTTTAAATTCAATTTGACTCATTTAAATAGCACCCTTCATTTATTACAAAGAAAGGCGTGAGACAGAATTGTTTATTAATTCGTTGTATCTTTAGCTTATTGAAATTCTCTTAGCTAGGGTCTGCTCACACCCACAAGGACGACTAGAACTGAGAAAGCTTGTTTTATGTGCCATCTCAGTTCAGCCAGCTACTGCAAATTTGCTGAGTAGCCTCAAAAATATTATTTTCGACCTTGCTCCTCTTTGTCTTTTATTAATCTACAACGTTCATTAGTCTAAGTTTAGATATATTTTGATAATATTAAAACTTCAATTTCGTTTAATGATGTACTAATATTATTTCATATCTTGAACTTGTTTTTCATATTTTCTTACAATATCAAAGTCTGAATCTTTGGCATCTGTGTATCCTTCATGAGAGTATACTTCACTGATGATTTTATGACCTTCTTTTGTTTTTGCAATATCTTTAAATGCTTTTTTAAGTTTATCTTGGAATGCTTTATCCATATCTGGACGAACTGAGATTGTGTCATTTGGAATAGGTTCTGTTAACTTAATAATCTTAGTGTCTTTAAATACGTTAGGTTGATCTTTTTTAACAATGTTACGTGCATCTTGGAATACTGCTGCCGCGTCAACATCACCATTGAGTAATGAAATAACCGCTTGGTCATGCCCTTTCACATTTACAATCTTCATATCTTTAGTAGCGTTAATGCCAGTCGCTTCTTTAAGTGTCGCAATTGGGAACGTGTAACCTGCTGTAGACGTTACATCTTGTAATGCGATTTTTTTACCTTTTAAGTCTTTTAAATCTTTAATTCCAGAATCTTTTTTGACCAAAATTTCTGATTTATAATCTTTAACTAATTTGTCTGAGTTAGACCCATCTTTGTTAACGCCATAACGTTGAGCTTGTAACAATAAATCTGCTGCTTTTTGATCATGTGCTAAAGTGTAAGCTGTTGGAGGTAAGAAACCTACATCTACTTTTTTAGACTTCATCGCTTCTACGATTGTATTGTAGTTAGTTGATACAGATACTTTTACTGGGATATCTAATTTTTTAGATAATAATTTTTCAAGTGGCTTTGCTTTCGCTTCAAGTGTGTCCGCGTTTTGAGATGGCACGAATTGCACTGTTAATTCTTTAGGTTTGTAACCATCTTTACCAGAATCAGAACCGCTGTCAGAACTTTTGTTGTTGCTATCTAATGAGCTATTATTTCCACATGCTGCCGTAAAAATAATAACTGTTAAAGCTAGCACTAAAAGATACTTCATTTGCTTCATAACTGTATTGCCCCCGTTCGATATGTATAAAATCGTGTAATTTGTCAATTTATATGACAATATAAGATTATCACAATATTAATTCAAATAATATTTAATTAATGTGAAATTTATATAAAATCTATTTATATCATTAAGATATTGTAAATAATTCCTAAAAATTCTTTTTAAATCTATTCTGTGTAGCTTTTATACTATAATTTTGCTATATAAAGATATAATTATTTTGAAAACGAATAATGATTGATTAACATGCATACCTTATAATTATAAATATTAATCACTGTCATTAATGAAAGGATGGTACTTATGACTCAACTTAGCTTTTATATCGTTAGTGATGTTCACGGCTACATATTCCCAACTGATTTTTCAAAGACGAATCAACAGTTACCTATGGGTTTATTATATGCTAATCAACTTATCGAACAATCAAGCAAAAACGACGATATTTATTTCAAAATCGACAACGGCGATTTCCTACAAGGGGCACCTTTATGCAACTATTTAGTATCAGAGTTACGCTCTAGCAAACCGTTAACAACGATATATAACCGCTTAAATTTTGATTTGGGAACGATTGGTAATCATGAATTTAACTATGGCTTACCATACCTTATAGACACACTACAAAACCTTAACCATCCAGTGCTTTGTGCTAATATTTTAGATTCGAAACAACAACCTTTTACAGGTGAAGGCGTACATTATTTTGAAAAAGAAGGACTAACAATAGGCGTCATCGGTTTGACTACACAAAATATCCCTAACTGGGAACAACCACATCATATCGAAGGCTTAATTTTCAAGAGTGCGATTGAAACACTTACCCAACTATTACCTAATGTCCGTGAAAAAGCTGACATCGTCGTCGTTTCATATCACGGCGGATTCGAACGTGATATCGATACAGAGGAACCAACTGAAGATTTAACTGGTGAGAATGAAGCTTCCGAAATTCTACGTTGCTTCCACGAAAGCATCGATGTCTTGATTACAGGTCACCAACATCGAGATATCGCGACAGTTAAATATGAAACTGCCGTCATACAACCTGGTACACGTGCAACACAAATAGGTAAGGTAACGCTAACGATTGGCGACAATAATCAGATTATTGATACGCAAAGCGAATTGTTACCTGTAGTGGGAGACTCAGAATACAGTCTATTACCGGAAGATTCTAAGCTATTAACACATCTAGAAGACTGGCTAGATACTGAAATCACGACCTTACCTGAACCGATGTTAGTAGAAGATCAATTTGAGGCACGAATGAAACCTCATCCACTTATTAATTTAATAAATGTTATGTTATTGGAGAAAAGTGGTGCTGATATTGCAAGTACGGCACTCTTCGACTCAGCAGCAGGATTTAATAAACGTATTACTATGCGTGATATTATTAATAATTATCCTTTTCCCAATACATTCCAAGTTTTAAAACTTACTGGTGCAGGCATTAAAGACGCTTTAGAAAAATCAGCAAGCTACTTCACGCTTAACGATAAAAATGAAATAACAATCAACGATGCATTTTTATATCCGAAACCACAGCATTTTAACTATGACATGTATGGCGGTATCACTTATACCATTCATGTAGGAGAACCTATTGGACACCGTGTCACAAATATAAAAGTTGGAAACGAACCACTTAACAGTGATAAAACATATACCATTTGCGTCAATAACTATCGTGCTGTAGGTGGTGGCAATTACAACATGTTTGCTAACGCACCCGTAGTAAAAGATATTCAAGAAGAAGGTGCTCAACTTTTAATTGAGTTCATTACCAATTACAATTTGTCCAACATACCACAAGTTGTTAACTTCAAAGTCGAACTATAATTTTCCTCTTACATTATTTAAATAGTGTACAATATAAATGTAAATATTCTCACTAGAAAAGGAGTTCATTATTATGAGTGAATTTTTAGCTGCCATTGTCGGAGGTATCTTTGCGCTAATTGGGACATTTTGGGGGGATTAAATATCAAATCACTAAAGAGAAAGAAGAAAAACGTGAAGATTATAAAAATGATATTTTGAGTATGATAGATTTAACTGCTTATAAAGCATCTAAAATAAGTAAAATTCATTTAAGTGAAACCAATGCTCTAATAAACAAGCCGCAAACGTTAGAAAAATGCGATGATGTGGAGGGACTTTTTGTAAAATTAGACGATCAAATTCAAGAATTATTGGGTACTATGAGTCACCATGAAGAAGAATCTAATAAACCTATTCGTGATTTACTAAATTGCTATGAATCACTGGAGAATTATATCTCAAAATTTTCTATAGCTGCAAGAATCTATAATGATAAATACGAAACAAACTCTGACGATAAGCGCGTTATCATCGTGAGAACCAAAGAGAAATTAGATCGTAACATAGATACGTTTATAAATGATTTACGTCAATTTTCTAAACATCACTTCAATCACGATATGTACGAACCAACATTAAAATTCGAATCTGATTAAATATAATCAAACACCTCTAATATCAGTACGATGACACACTGACACTAGAGGTGTTTCTTCAACTCAACTTTCATTTTTCAAATTGGAAATGTTTCTTTTCATAAAAATAATTAACTGCATTAATTAAAATACCTAGAATAATAATTCCCCCTGATACAAAGGTAATCATTAAATAAGGTAAACCGATTGATAATAAAATTGAACCAATAATGGCACCTAAGAAATTTGCCACATTAAAAATAGACGCCGCTAATGTACTCGCAAGTAATGGTGCTTCTTTGGCACTTAATATAATCTTACTATTTAATAATGGTGTCGTACCAAATGTTCCAAATCCAAATAAGAAACATATAATAATTGCTAAAATCGCATTATGCACAAAAGTGACAAATAGTACGATAGTTAAAAATAATAATAAAAACGTATAGAATAGATATTTAGTTAGTTTAGGTTCTGGCACATTTCCTGTAATTAAGTTACCTAACACACCACCTAAACCAAACATAAATAGACAAATAGTTAACCCTACTATTTTAAAAGGTGCGAAGTCATGTATCATTGGCTCCATAAACGTGTATGTTGTGAATACGCCAGAATAACCAAAGACGATAATAGACATCACGATTAAAATGTGTGGGTTTTTAAATACTTTTAATTCATTTTTTACATTAGATTCTGTACTTAGAGATACATCTGGTACAAACTTCAACATACCTAGCATTGTAATAATCGCTAAACCAATCATAACGCCAAATACAGCTCTCCAATTCGCAAAGCCACCTAAGAATGATCCGAATGGCACACCAATCATAACCGCAATTGTTAATCCTGCTTGGACTAATGCGATGGCTTGCGGTTGTTTACCACGAGGTGCAACGGCTGCAGCCACACTCATACACACGCCAAAGAATGGTGCGTGCATTGAAGCTGACAACAATCTTGATAACAGCATTGGGTGCCAACATCCCTACCACATTACTACCTATAAATATGGCAACCAAAATGGGTAATAAGCGTTTGGCACGTACATTCATTGTAAATATACGCATGAATGGTCCAATTAATGCAACACTCACAGCATATACACTGATTAATAAACCTGCACTTGAAATAGACACTTTCATATCACTTGCGATTTGAGTTAATAATCCTGTAACAACATATTCTGCCATACCGACTGTAAATGTACCTAACATGAATATGAAAAACATCATTCTGTTACCTTTCATCATTGCTACCTCCTTTTTTGTTGCTCTCAAAAATAATACGAGTGCTATATTACAAAAAAATTAGATACCATGTGAAGAGATTTGTTCAGATTTTTTTATTTTCTTAAGTCAGTGTTCGCAAGTTTTCATATATTTTCATTGTATTAAAATTAAGACAATTTCAAGTATGAAGTATTTCGAAAACCATTCCATATATGCAACATTTTCAATCAAAATGTCACTATGTTAATCTAACTAGCATAGGAGTGATACGATGTCTGAATCTAAAAAAGATAAATCCAAACAACCACTTTGGGAACTCATAATTAATATTATCCTAGAACTATTTAGTGCGATCATTCGTTTTTCCAAACATTTAATACCTTAATTACTTAAGTGATGTGGTGAATAATTAATTGCAATCAATGCGACCACAACACATAATCCGCCTATCATAATGTGCAATGTGAAAGGTTCACCTAACCCTATAATTGAAAAAATGGTTGAAAATAAGGGCACTAAAAATAGAAAACTGCTCGAAATCGTAGCACCTCGCAAATTTAAACTGCTAAACCATAATCCAAATGATCCAATAGACGCAGGAAACACAAGCCACCAAAACCATACCCATCCCCAACCATTCAATTGTCCAATGTGATAGCGCTCTCCTAACAATTGGCTAATCAAGAACATGATGATGCCACCAAATAATAGCTGCCATCCCGTTAATACCCAGGCACCTTTATCAAACTTAAATTGCTTAGTCACGACAGTATTACATGACCAACATAGTGAACCAAGTAATGCGACACACGCACCCCACCCTAGCAATGAACGGTCTAACCCTAGACATTTCGTAACCCCAATCACACCAATCACGAGTGCAACCACTTTAATCATTGTTAAACGCTCTTTCAGTATAAAATGCGCAAGAACAGCTAACCATAATGGATTGGTAAACAGTAAAACGGCAGACATTGAAGAGGATACACCCAATGACATTGCTATATTTAACAATCCCATTGTTCCTGCCGTTTGTAATAATCCGATGGTAGCGACAAATATAAAGCCTTTATAACTATTATGATCAATTGATGGTAATACATATTTAACGCCCCTTTTCAAAAATAAAACCAATAAGATAATGAATCCCGCGATGGTAAAACGCCATCCGCCTAGTAACATAGGTGGCACGTGTTCAATTGAGATGAGGTACTTCCCAGTTGGAAAAGAAGAGCTCATACATATGGTCGTTAAAATAATACATATATAGAAGTATAAATGCGAACGTTGATGTAAATTCATAGATGTCATCTCCTAGTCATTTATTAAAGATAATTAAGATATTCGTTGTCTTTAAATAGTATTATAATGCACCCTTTCTATTTTTCAATCTTAATATATAAAATTTTTATATTATATTTTATAATAAAAGAAACGTCTATCATTGGAGGAGTATTATGAAATTATCTAAAGGATGGGAGCAAGCTGTCTATGTTCTATTAATGCTGAATCTACTACCAGAACATAGCGTGATGACCTCTACTGCTTTAAGTGATCGTTTAAATGTTTCAGATTCTTATTTAAAGAAGATTATTAAAGCTCTTGTTAAAGAAGGTCTCGTTAATTCTTCTACGGGCAAAAATGGTGGCTTTTCTTTAAATAAGCCTTTAAATCAAATCACATTTTATGATGTTTTTCTAGCAATTGAAGGTCGAGACGCGATCTTTTCTAGTCAGCAATTATTGAAGCCCTTCTTAGGTGAAAAGGAAGGTCAAAGAGCAGAAATGTGCGTAGTTAGTAATGCTTTAAATAAAATTGAAGCTACTCTAATTTCAACATTAAATTCTATTACGCTAGATGAAGTCAATCAAAACATCGTCACAAAATATCGTCTAAATGATTTAAACCAATGGGTCTTAACAAATAGCAAAACACTGTAATACAAGCCTTCAGGATGTCTTACTCCAGACAACCCGAAGGCTACTTTTTATATCTATTTTGACAAAAATACAAGTCTTTTTGACTAATATACTTGTCAAATTGACAAAGATAATGTAACGTAAAAACCAAGGAGTTGATGAATATTGCGAAATCGTCTTAAAGAATTACGTGCTCGCGATGGCTTCAATCAAACACAACTCGCTAAACAAGCCGGTATATCTCGGCAAACAGTTTCTTTGATTGAACGTAATGATTTTATGCCGTCCATTTTAACAGCGGTTAAAATTGCGCGTATATTCAATGAACCAGTTGAAAATGTCTTTATATTTGAGGAGGGAGATTTATGAAAGTAAAACGCTATCTTATATTACTAGTACTTGGTGGCATTATTGGTGGTTTTGTGGGTTCTTCAATGGGAAGTATTAGTAATTTTCTATCAAATGTTAATTTTGCACATACCCATTTTGGGTTAATCATTTGTATCATTGCATCGCTAATTATCATTGGTCTTACATTTTATTTGTGGAAAGTTCAAAAAGATGCGCTTAAATTTAAAAATCAAAGTCTCAATTCTATTGAAGATGATGATGCTGATTTATTCGAAATGAAATCCAACTTAAACTTCAATAAATCTAGTATTATCATCTATATTCAATTAATCATAAGTTTTGTTGCGCTTTTATTAATCGTCTTTGGCCATGGTTCAAATAGTGATGTATTGTACGCTATCATCCCTTATATGTTGACCATCATACCTTCAATAATGCTAGGCTTTTTCAATCGTCGTTTCGATTCACGTTATCCTAAAATAGGAGAAAAAAATTATACTGAAAAAACCTTAGCACTTTTGGATGAAGGTGAACGTCATATCGCTATAGTAAGTATGTATAAAAACTACGGAGTAAACTTAGTACTATTAATGATCGCAATTATATTTTTAAGTATCTTCTCTATTGATACTGGCTCAAATCAAACACTAGGGATACTATTCTTAATAATTATTTTCGCCTATAACAGTTTAGGTTATATGTTAAAAGTACGTAAATTTTACAAATCCTAGTTATTTATTAATTAATCTATATTATGATAAAAGCAACTAATCTTTAATTGAATTAAATCTAATACTAATCAACAGAAAGAGTGGTTTATTATGGAACATCTATTGCAAGTGCAAGATCTCAACAAGTCGTACAAGAAATCCAATTTCCATTTGAAAGATATTTCTTTAACACTTCAACCTGGCGAAATTATTGGTTTAATTGGTAAGAATGGTTCAGGTAAATCAACATTGATTAATACATTAGTTGGTAACCGTTTTAAAGATTCTGGAGAGATTTCATTTTTTGATCAAGTTATCTCTGATAAGGATCATGCATACAAAGAGCATATTGGCGTTGTATTCGATGACTTACGTGTGCCTGATAAACTCGAAATTAAAGATATGGATAAAGTTTTTGCGGATATTTTCAAAACGTGGAACAGTGATCGTTTCTTTGAAGTCATTCAGCGTTTCGAATTACCAACTAACGTTCAAATTAAAACATTCTCAAGAGGAATGCGTATGAAAGCAGCCTTAGCCATGGCTCTAGCGCATGATACAAAATTACTCATACTGGACGAAGCAACTGCTGGTATGGACGTATCAGGACGTGAAGAAGTCATTGAAATGTTGGAAGACTATATTTCAGAGGGTAATGGCATACTCATTTCATCTCATATTTCCGAAGATATAGAACATTTAGCTACAAAATTAATCTTTATGCGTGATGGTGAAATTGTACTTCAAGAAAGCAAGGAAGAATTGTTAAATCAATACGGTATTGTCGAAGTTGATGAGCATGATGATTTAGATATTCCACAAGACATCATCATTGCATCAAGAGTGAGACAAGGTCAACGCCAAACCTTAGTCAAGGATTGGTCTAGTGTGACAAACGCTAACCCACTTAACACTATTGATGACGCAACAAAATTAATTATGAGAGGTGATAAATAATGAAAGGTCTAATTTTAAGTAGTTTCTATGCATCTAAAAAATCACTTATCACATATTTAATTGTAGCTATTGTAGCAAGTTTCTTATTCGCTTTTATAAATCCAGCAATGGCATGTTTCTTACCAATGATTTTCTTATTGTCACCAGTGACGGATAACTTAAAGCGAGAAAAAGATTCTAAATGGATGTATTATATTTCAACATTGCCAACACATCGAAGTGCTTACATTAAAAGTTATTTCGCATTTTATGGCATACTCATCTTTATCGGATTAATTATTGGATTAATTGCAGTATTAGCGATACATCAGAATTTAATGTTAACACTTATTTCAGGTTTAGTAGGTATTGGTGCGGCAGGCACATATGCTATCATGTTCCCGTTAACATTTAAATTTGGTCCTGAAAATTCAAATGTCATCATGATTTCAACATCGGTTATCGTTCTTATTTTATTCTTTATTACTTACTTTGGTGTTATTATGTCTGCCATTGTACGTTCAGGTTCATTCTCTGATTTAGGAACAAATCCTACAGATATCTTTTTTATTAGTTTATATGCAATACTTGGTTTGATTTGTTTAGTGGCTTCTTATTTCATTTCAATAGCCATTTTCAACAAACAAGAACTGTAATTTTTTGAATAATAACATAGTTTAATATATTAATACTGGTTCTAAACACGAGGCATCAACTGCTATCAAGTGTTTGGAACCTTTTTCGTCTCTATTCTTACATGCGTCATTCCATCATTATAGGGTATGGATTACTAAAAGCTTTTAACAAAGGAGTCCTCATCTAATGGATATTCAAACTATCGAACACTATTTAAATATTGATTCATCAAAATATCATGAACCTTCACTTGAAGCACTCAATTATTATATTAAACGCTATATGTTGGCCGTTCCTTTTGAAAATATCAATGTCCAAAATGGCATGCCTGTTTCTGTAGAAATTAATGATTTGTATGATAAATTGATCAATCAGCATCGTGGTGGATTCTGTTACGAAATGAATCATTTCTTTGGGACTTACCTTGAAGAAAAAGGTTTCACCGTATATCGTATGTCTGCAACTGTTGAACAACCTAATGGCAATCGTAGTCCAGAAGGTTCACACATGTCACTTGTAGTTCCAATTAATGACGTATATTATGTCGCAGATGTAGGCTTTGGTGACTTACCTTTACAAGCCTTGCCTATTACAAATATAGATCCTACTCACCCCGTTACAGATATTACCGGTGAATTCCGAGCAATTTCAGAGCATGAAGGAACTTATAGCATTCAGAAACTCGAAGATGATAGTTGGATCACACGTTACGAGGCTCGTTTCCAACCTAAGCAAATAGAAGATTTTGAAGATATGATTCAATATAATTCACAACATCCAGATTCTATTTTTGTACAACAACTTATCGTTACTCAACCACAATCATTTGGACGTGCAACGATGTCCTCACACCATCTAACGCTAAGTAAACAAGATGGCAAAGATAAATATGATGTAACTTCAGATAACTACCGAAATATTTTAAAAGAATACTTTAATCTTGATGTTAAAATCAAACCATTAGAAGCATAATTTAATATGACCAGCAAGTTAATCTAGATTTAAGAGGTGTAATTATGACTAATATAGACATTATTGGTGCCAAACAAAATAACTTAAAAAATATAAATGTATCAATTCCGAAGCACCAATTAACAGTTTTTACAGGGCGTTCAGGTTCGGGTAAGTCTTCCCTCGTGTTCAATACTGTAGCTGCAGAATCTGAAAGATTGTTAAATGAAACATATTCAAGTTATGTGCAACATCAACTAACACAATATGAGAAACCAGACGTCGATCAAATTAAACATCTTCCTGTCGCAATGATTATTAATCAGAAACGACTTGGAGGTAACTCTCGTTCAACTGTAGGTACAATTTCTGATATTTACGCGTCTGTCCGACTGCTATGGTCACGTATCGGCAAACCATTTGTCGGTTATTCAGATATCTTTTCTTTCAATAACCCTAAAGGTATGTGCGAAACATGTTCAGGACTAGGTTATGTTGAGGATATTGATTTAAATGAATTACTTGATTATGATAAATCACTTAATGAGGATGCGATTAAATTCCCTTCATTTAGACCTGATAGTTGGCGAGGTAAACGTTATTTATATACAGGTTTATTTGATAATGATAAGAAATTAAAGGATTATACGAAAGAAGAAATGGATACGCTTTTATACACCGAACCAACTAAATTAAAGAATCCACCATCAAATTGGCCTAGAACTGCCAAATTTGAAGGATTAATTCATCGATTCCGCCGTTCATTTTTACTCAATGATAATTTTGAAAAGAAACGTTTTAAAGAAGATATTGACCGAGTGGTATCGAAACATGATTGTCCTGATTGTCATGGTCAACGTCTTAATGACACTGTATTAAGCTGTGAAATCAATGGCTTAAATATTGCAGAATTCACAAACCTACAAATTGATGAGGCGTTAGCCTTTTTAAAAAAAATAAAATCAGGCAAAGCACGTGTGATTATAGAGCCACTTAAGAAACAACTAGAAGCATTAAGTTATATTGGGTTGAATTATTTAACACTAGCGCGAGAAACAACTTCGCTATCTGGTGGTGAGTCACAACGTATTAAGCTCATTCGTCACCTTAATAGTCCTTTAAGCGACTTAATCTATATTATTGATGAACCAAGTGTCGGACTACATCCAGAGGATATTCAGCGTATCAACGCTATCATTCAATCCTTAAAAGATAAGGGCAACACAGTCCTCGTTGTAGAACATGATCCAGATGTTATCAAGACTGCTGATCACGTTATTGATTTAGGACCTTTAGCAGGAAAAAATGGCGGTGAAATTACATTTACTGGCTCTTATAATGAATTACTCAGTTCGGACACAAGTACTGGTCAGGCGTTGAACCGTCAGCATCAACTTAAAAAAACGCCACGTAAAGCGAAAGACATGCTTCAAATTGCTAATATTAGTCGCAATAACTTACAAAATGTCTCAACTGAACTACCTAAACATGCAATGACTGTTGTTACAGGTGTTGCAGGTTCAGGTAAAAGTTCACTCATCACTGCAGGATTTGAACGTGAACAAGAGGCGATCTTTATTGACCAGAAACCTGTCCATGCATCAAATCGTTCTAATCTACTTACTTATTTAGATATCTTTGATGATGTACGTAGTTTCTTTAGTCAACATACTGGTCTTAAGAAGAGTATGTTCAGCTATAATTCAGAAGGTGCCTGTCCGGAATGTCATGGTAAAGGGGTTTTAAAAACGGAACTTGCATTTATGCCAGACTTTTCACAAGTATGTGAATTATGTGGTGGTACAAGATATCGTCCAGAAGTGTTAGAAGCAAAAGTGGAAGGCTATTCTATTGCGGATATTTTAGCGTTAACCGTGGATGAAGCCATTGAGAAATTTAGCGACAGTCCAGGTATTACACGACCGCTTCAAGCATTAGCGGATACGGGATTAAACTATATGACTCTTGGACAATCATTAGATACCCTTTCAGGTGGTGAAATTCAACGTGTGAAACTAAGCCGTTACCTAACACAAGATGTGACCGATAAGATCTTTATCTTTGATGAGCCAACAACTGGGCTACATGAAGATGATTTACCAATTCTAATTGATTGCTTTAATCATCTTATTGAAGAAGGCAATACGGTTATCTTGATTGAACATAATTTAACGATGATGACTCAGGCGGATTGGTTAATTGATATTGGGCCTTATGCTGGAGATAAAGGTGGTCAATTACTTTATGCGGGTGAACCTGAAGGCATTTTTGACATCGACAATTCCGTAACCGCTAAACATTTAAATCGATATATTGGCCAATAAATAAAACAAACACCCCCACATGCTGATTAGACATGTGGGGGCATAATTTTGCCATTATGAATTTTATCTACACTTATAGTAACTTGTGTTGGTGCAACAATTCTTCGATATAGGTACCTTTTATTTTCTTCAAGAAAGCGTTAAGAGCGAGTTTCTGTATTTTGTTATGTTCTGAGAGTTCTGATAGATTTTTACCATCATTAAGTTCATATAAGGCATCCATCAATATACGAAGGTCGAATTCTGTTGCAACCACTTCAGGGACACCTCTATCTATGTCCAATAATTGGTATACTGCTTCCATAGCAGTCCTTACCGAATATTCAGTGGTAAATACAGTATCTCTTTCTGTTTCTGCAAAATTACCAATAAAGGCTATGTTGCGAGCATTTTCAGGCACGACAAGTGGTCTGTCCCCAACGGATCTAGGCATAAAATAAGAACAGATATATGGCATATAGACTGGTATCGTATTACATTGCGTTTTAGCGAGGTCTTCAATTTGATTGATAGGAACGCCCATATGATATAACCATTCTTGGCAAATTTCATTTCCACTGCATTCAGTGATAGGTTTATGGATGTAATCCCCATTTACGTTTGAATATAATGCATAGATCCAAACGCTCACCTCGTCTTCGGGTTGGCTTTTAAATTGTTGTTGACGATTAACAGTAAAACTCATTTGCCATTTAGAATCATTAACAGTAACAATACCACCTGTCACTGTCTTGCCGGCTAAAGGGTCTCGTTTACAAATTTGCTCGATTGTATTAATAATTGTCATGTTATTTGTCGTCGCGGTTGCTGATACAAACCAACTTTTGTCTGGTAAACGATGATAGAACTTTTCGGGACAACCAAACTCAGGGCTCTGTTTGGCAAGATTACGCCATAACGTCCAACTACCACCGATTTCATTTGTAGGGGGTGCGGGTGTGTTGTTATCTCCATAAGTTGAACTTTCAGTGATACTACCATTCGTAACAAATACTAGATCATCTGGCATTAGAGGAATGATATCATCTTTACCTGAACGCTTAAGTTGAATTTCACGCGCAACCTTCTCTTTCGTTGTGATATCTACTTTGATATTCAACACTTGAACATCATATTGAAATTGCACACCGTGGGACTCTAAGTAAGCAATCATCGGAAGAACTAGTGATTCATATTGATTATATTTGGTGAACTTAAGGGCACTGAAATCTGCTAATCCTCCAATATGATGTACAAAGCGCATTAAATATCGACGCATCTCCATTGCAGAATGCCATGGCTCAAATGCGAACATCGTTTTCCAATAGATCCAGAAATTCGAATGCAAAAAGTCATTTGAGAAGACATCCGTAATCTTCACGTCGTTTAATGTCTCTTCTTTCATTAAACATAAATGAATGATTTCTTTAATGGCTTGTGGCGTCAAAGTAAAATCACCATCAGTAGATAACTGATGCCCCCTTTTCTCAATAACACGACAACGTGAGTAATTAGGGTCTTCTTTATTTAACCAATAAAACTCATCTAGAACGGAAGCATTATCCATTTCAAGTGACGGGATGGAGCGAAATAAATCCCACAAACATTCGAAATGGTTCTCCATTTCTCTTCCACCTCTCACAACATAGCCTTTCAAAGGAAGTTCATCTCCATCTAAACTTCCACCAGGTTTAGATAATTCTTCTAAAATATGGATTTTTGACCCATCCATTTGTCCGTCTCTAATCAAGAAACATGCAGCAGCTAGAGATGCTAATCCGGAACCAATAAGATAAGCTGATTTACGCTCTACATTTTCTGGTTTTTTAGGACGTGCAAATGCTTCATAATTTCCATTACTATAGTACATACGTATCACTTCCCAAGTTTTCATAGTTTTTAATTTTTAGATTGAAAAGTAGTAAACTATAAGTAATCTTAAAGAAATTAATCTACCCTTCGATAGTATTATAAAATGACGAGGGGCAAGAATTGTGCGTCACTTATGTGCGTTTGTAACATAAGCGACATTTTATTCAAACTGTCCGATATGAGGAGTGATTAAGTTGAACAAACAAGATTTACGCGTCCAAAAAACACATCAAGCCCTAATTACTTCATTTTCTGATTTACTACAAACTAAATCTTTTGAACAAATAACGGTTCAAGACTTATGTGCAAATGCAAATGTACGACGATCAACTTTTTATCGTCATTTTAATGATAAATATGACTTGTTAAATCACGTTGTCGGCACGTTGATTGATCATTTTAGAAAGTTATATTTACCAGACATTAATCCCGACAATCCTAGACAATTTTTTGAGAAATTGATGAGAGATGTTTTGACATTTATTCACGATAATAAAGACATTGTCCGTAGCGTTATAACACTCAATTTTTACGGCGAAGTTTATACTATTTTTTATGAACAAATCTATAAAGCAGTTCAAAAGCAAATTGAATTTGATCGACAGAGTGGTCAATTTTATGTAGATGTAACAATATATGGAGAATTTTTAACTGGAGGTATTTTGAGCGTCATCACGAATTGGATTCAACATGGACAACAACAATCGATTGATAAAGTGACGAAAGAAATTGTTAATATGATATGTGGCGCAAGAGAAGTACATTTGAAAAAACTGAGCTAAAACGCCTTTATTAAAGATATTTCATTATTTGAAAAATGTCGCCAAGATAAAAGCTTAGCGACATTTTTTCTAATTTAATTTATTGATTTAGAACCATTTCCATTTTTTATCAGCAGCTACACGTGGATACTGACTGCCTGGTAAGAAATCCCTATTATAATGAACATAGGCTTTACCTTTACTATTGATAGCTAGATGCCATTTAGATTTATCTTTAGGTACAACATCATATAAATCTTTTTTTACATGATATTTCTTGCCATCTATCTCATGGTCTCCTTCAGTTAACACTTTCTTATATTCATATTTTTGACGATATTGTTTGATGATGTGATTACCTATTCTATTTCTATTGTATTTCGCATTTACATCACCAAAGGGTTTCACATTCATTAGTGTTTCATTTAGACGTAATTGATCTTGCTTATTTGTCAGTGCAATATTATAGCCTTTATTACTTGTACCTGTCTTTAAGCCATCTGTACCAGGTAAATATAGTGGTTGCCCTTTTAAAGATAAATTCGTACTTTTAAAAGTATTTCCTTTTTGAGTATCCCGTGGCAACTTAGATATTTGTAATATCTGAGGGTACTTCTTAATTAACGCTTGCATTAAAAGGTTCATATCTTTAGCGGTACTTTTAGGGTAATCTTGTTTCTTAAATTTTGAAGGTGCATATTGATCTAATAAACTATTCTGCGCACCTGCTGGATTGACAAAATTTGTGTTAGCCATATTAAACGATTTAGCTCGTTGATTCATTGTGTTAGTAAATTTATTATTATCGCCACTTACTTTCTCACCTAATATCATTGCTGCGACATTACTTGATGCTAAAGTGGTTTGTTTAATTAATTCCTCAATAGTATGCGTTTGACCTTGTTTCAATGATACTGATGATAGGTTTGGTAGGTTGGACATGGTAGCATACTTATTTGTAATTTTGACTTTGTCACTGAGCTTTAACTTCCCATTCTCAATCGCTTCATAAGTTAAATATAAGGTCATTATTTTAGACATAGAAGCAGGGTCAACCTGATTATTTCCCCGGTAATTATATAGAATTTGCCCTTGCTCAGTAGTAAGCATGACACCACTAGGCTGATATTTCGTACTAATACTACTTTTCTTTTCTTTATTAGCAATAGTTACTGGCGATTCACTCGCATCACTTATCGAAGTATGTAATAACGAAATCGTAGTGATAATACCTATTCCTTTTACAAATTTACCAAACAAAATATCCCCTACTTTTTTAATATTAATAATGTTGTACAATACCTTTTATAACAATATTATAGGAATAATACAACTACATTCAAAATCATAATCACTTAACTATATTGTTGTTACTTACTATACATTTTGATATCCATTAAACTTTACTTGCTTTTTAATGAAAAATTGAAACTCTGAGAACTACCATAATACAATTCTCAGAGTTCGACTATGTCGTTTCAATTAAGATTCGTCACATAGAAAGTAATTAAAATTATTTATAACCTTTCTCACCTTTAAAATAACTACGATCTTCTTTGCTATAAACTTTGTCTGGATTTACAAATGGTTTCAACTTGTTTTTAAAGTCATATAGATTCAAACCATCCATAGCAACACGGTCTTGATAAACGCTATCTTCACCAATATCAGTAAAATTATTTGGACCTACCCCAGCTAAGAATTTAAATCCTGCTTTATTCTCTAGGTACTGATAGCCTGCTGAACCTCTATCTTGCGCACCATGAGGGAAAATAAATAAATCCGTTTTGCCAATAATTGGCGTTACTTCTTTCTTCCAACGTTCTGTATCTTTCACAATACGATCATATGAACTATTTGCAAAATCAATGTGCCCCCAAGAATGACTTGCGAATGTCCAACCATCGCGTTTCATTGCATTTGCAACTTTTATCGCTTGTTCTTTTCGCTTAGAGTAGTCTTTACTATCCAACTCATTCGTGCGATATCCGAGTACCCCATTGTATCCAGTTAAACCAACCACACCTTTTTGTCCATTCAATGAAAAATCTGGATGTTCTTTTACGAATTGATTTAGAATCGGAACAATATCATTCGATTCACTTTGAGTAACCTTACCATCTTTCCCTTTCGTTTCAGATACAACATGATTATATTTGTCTAATACTAAGCGATCTGCATAACCATTTCCTCTCATATATTCATAATAATTCATATCATCTATTGATAAAATTAACGGTTTCTTTCCTTTAGGCAACTTAAGTGATTTCTTTTTAATAGGTTTAGAATTGAAATCATATGCATCATGCGGATCAATCAATATGTAATGGTGCTTATATAATTCATCAAGTGAACGTTTAAATTCTTCAACGGTAATCATCCAATCATTATTGCCTTTGGCTTGATTCGCTTCACCAGTAAACGCCACTTTAGGATCCGTAATTAAAGGATGGAAGAAAATATGTGCTACATCACCCTTATATTCAACCCAATCTTTTTGACCAGAACTACGCTTTTTCGCATAAATATTCTCTTCTTTATTATGCGTTTCTTCTTTAGCTTTTTTCTCTTGCGTTTGCGATGTCGATTGACAAGCACATAAAACCATGGCTATTAAAACAGTGAATACACTCAACAAATATTTTTTAATCATGTATTGGCTCCTTTATGTAAGAAAGTAATTTTATGCCGATTACTAAATATTATATAACATTTTTATACTATGCATAACATATCATTTATAACTTAACGGAATTTTTACATGAAATTAATTTTATTCAGTTTTAAATTATTTGTTTCTTCTTTTCGCGAGAAATTTCATACTTACATTAACTACAATCGCTAAAACGATTAAGCTTTTCAATATTAATTCGTAAATTGTTGGCATCGAAAATGTACTAATAAACACAAATATTAGTATGAGTACTATCGCAATTTTATCGTGAATATCTAATGTCATTATGTTCACCTTTAGCTTTAATATAATTTCTTATATAATTGTATTATACATATAAAAGGAAATGGATGTTTTGAGGAAATTATTAGCCTTGGCATTACGCAATTGCCAACTCATGGTTTTACTGTAAGAGTGTTATCTAATATGACCCAGGCAATTGAGGAGATTCTAAATACAGTTCAATCTTATATTGCGAATAAGTTATATGATCGACAAATAGACTTTTTAAGAAAATATTAATTAAGAAAACAGCTTATGGTGCACTTTGTGATGTGTACTATAAGCTGTTTTATATTATTCTTTAATTTTGAAAATGAACGATTGAGATGTGATTATATTTAATACTGCTTACTTGCATATAAATGCTTTTTCATCATGCTATTCGGTATCGCCAAATATATAATTATATATGTCTTGTGATACTTGTTCGAAGTTATCGACGTTGAGTGACAGATAGAATTTCAGTTTAGGCTCTGTGCCTGATGGTCTTAAGGCAATAAACCCTTCTTTAAAGAGTATTCGAATCACATTCGCTTGTGGTAATGATATTGCTTCTTCCGTGTTGTCTTCTTTATAAATGCGTTTCAATGTCTCGTAATCTTCTACTGCAATGACTTTTAATCCTGCAATGACATCAGGAATATTACGTCTTAATTGATCCATTAAAGCGTTAATTTGTTGTTGCCCTTCTCTACCTTCAAAGACTTTAGACATCGGTTTATCACGATAATAGCCTACTTCTTTATGGATTTCTTTTAATGCATCGTGCAGTGTTTTGCCTTCATTTTTCAAAATAGAAGCATACTTAATAATCAATGGCACAATTTGAATGGCATCTTTGTCTCGCACGAAGTCGTCAGCTAAGTAACCATAGCTTTCTTCATAGGCAAATAAAAATGATTCTGTATCATCTAACTCACGAATGGCTTTAGCAATGTGTTTAAAGCCGATTAAGACTTCCTTCACAGTCACACCATATTGTTGTGCAAGTCGTTTACCTAACTCGCCACTTACAATAGATTGAATGACAACCGAATGATTCGGCACATTCGTGTATTCGAGCAGATATTTAATGAGTAATGCGCCGATTTCACTGCCACCAAAGTAGTATATTTGACCATTTTCATTTCGTTCTACAAATCCCATGCGATCGACGTCAGGATCTGTTGCAATAATTAAATTAGCGTCGATATCGTGAGCTTGTTGAATTGCTAAATCAAAGGCTTCTCGCTCTTCGGGGTTCGCACTTTTAACGGAACTGAAATTTGGATCTAGCTCACTTTGCGATTTGACTAAACTTACATTCTGAAAATTAAGATGCTTTAAAACGTCAGGAATAATCGGCACACCAGTACCATGCAAACTCGTATATACGACCTTCAAATCAGATTGTGGAATATCACCTATAAGATTTGTAAGTTCGTTTATGTAACTATCATAAACCGCTTCTGGTAAATCAAAGGTGTTCTTCTCAATAAGTTCTTGATTTAAGTCAATATTCAACTCAAGTGGATTACCTAAGTTATTGATATATTGAGCAACTTCTAATGAAGTATCCTCATCTAATTGCGCACCATCTGCACCATAAACTTTGATGCCGTTATAATCTTTAGGGTTATGACTTGCTGTAATCATGATACCGGCAGATGTTTGCAAGTATCGGACAGCAAAAGATAATTGTGGCGTTGTTTTATATACATCTGCCAGATAAACTTTGATGCCATTCGAAGTCAAAATTTGCGTAATAATATGCGCGAATTCTGAAGATAAATGACGAATATCATAGTGAATGACAATTGAAGGATTATCTTCTTTATCTTTTAAGTAATTAGCAACTCCTAATGCCAGACGTTGTATGGTATAGCGATTTAAACGACCTGGACCAAGTCCAAACTGGCCACGAATACCTGCAGTACCAAATGCTAATTCAGTTTCAAATCCTTGTTCTTGAAACGTCGTGGTCTGGCTATCATAGAATGATGATACAAGACTGTCATCTTTATATTTCATCCAATTGTCTTTCATCATATACTCCTTTCATACTTATGCGGATGTCTTATTATTCTATTACAGTATACTGGATATTCGAAAAAGTTTCATTGGATTAGAAAATAAGCATTACTTAGTAATCATTTATGCTAGACAAATTAAACTTGCAATAAGTTACTCATAGTGATATAATACATTCATAAATTAATTCCATTGGCAACACCAAACCTCTCACTAGGTGGATAGTGAGGGGTTTTATGGTGTGTTAGACGATGTCGCTTATTTCTTTATTACTTACTGAAATTGATAGCTTTCATGACCTTTCGCAAAAGCTTCAACGGTATAAATCATTGAACCACCTTCTGAGCCATTCTCAATGTCATTGGTACAAATGAGCAATTGATTTGTTCCAGGAATAAATTGTGGATGTGTTGAACGTAACATTTTACCTTCATCACGCCCTGGCATTAAGATTTGACCAATAGGATAGCCACGTTTGTTGAAGACTAGAACACGCCCTTGTCCATACATTGCTACGTATAAATTATCATCGCTATCAATACATACTGAGTCTGGTCCTTCATGGCCAGTAAAGTAATATGGAATCGTTGCGCCAAACGGTGCAATTGTCACGCCATCGTCCTCTAATTGAATACGATGAAGTCGGTTTGTCGTCGTTTCCGTAACCCATAGTACTTTTTCATCCGTACTTAAAGCTACACCATTCGCTACTGAAATATTCTGAATGACTGGGGTCACTGTCTTGAAGTCAGGCGAAACATAGTAGACGCCACCTTTAGGATTTGTAGAATAACCTCTGAAATCAGTGAAATAGAAACCACCTTTACTATCAAAGACCATGTCATCAATACAATATTCAGTGTTGAGTTCCGAAATGATTTCTTCAAATTGTTCACCATGTTCATTTGTGGCGAAGATACCACCTGTTGACTCGAAATCGCCTAAATAACAAGTGAATAAACGTCCATCTTTATGTATTTTAACTGCAGCTGGATTTTGTTTTGTTGATTGAAACGCTGTTGAAACCTCTTTTGTGTCTATGTCGACTTTAAAGATTTTACCGCCAAACACTTCACATAAAAATAAATTATGATCTCTATCAAAGATAAGACCTTCAAGTTGAAGTCCTTCATCTGAAATTTTTAACCAAGGTTCTGCCGTTACCGTTTGTAATTCGCTTTCAGAAATAATAGGTACTGCACTTTTTGATGCCCCAGTATATGTTAATTTTGGTAAAGATTGATTTGTCATAATTAACAATTCCTCCCTTTTCGAAAAGTATAATCTTAATTCATTATAATCCTTTACTTCACTTTCTACTTATCGTACTACATGTAATCGTTTTCAAAAAGTAATTGTACTTCTAACATAGGTCTGTTGCCCTATTTTCAAAACCGAAATATTGAAAGTTATTGTAAATTTGGTAAAATAATATAATGTTGATTTTTATAAAAAGATAAATTAATGAATAACTAAATGATACGGCTTGCCTTTACGATAAATAAATTTTTAGAGGAGAATTAGAAAATGGATTATAGAGTGTTATTATATTACAAATACACAACAATTGATGACCCTGAAACATTTGCAGCTGAGCACTTAGAATTCTGCAAATCAAACAATTTAAAAGGTAGAATTTTAGTTTCTACAGAAGGTATCAATGGTACATTATCAGGTACGAAAGAAGATACTGATAAATATATCGAACATATGCATGCAGATGAACGTTTCGCAGATATGACGTTCAAAATTGATGAAGCTGAAGGCCATGCCTTCAAAAAAATGCACGTACGTCCAAGAAATGAAATCGTTGCTTTAGGTTTAGAAGACGATGTTGATCCACGTGTTACAACTGGTAAATATTATTCACCTAGCGAATTTAAAGAAGCACTAGAAGATGAAGATACTGTCATCTTAGATGCTCGTAATGACTATGAATTTGATTTAGGTCACTTTCGTGGTGCCATTCGCCCTGATATCACACGTTTCAGAGACTTACCAGACTGGATTCGTGAGAACAAAGATCAATTAGATGGTAAAAACATCGTAACTTATTGTACAGGTGGTATTCGTTGCGAAAAATTCTCTGGTTGGTTAGTTAAAGAAGGCTACGAAAATGTAGGACAACTACACGGTGGTATCTTTATTTTTGGTAAAGACCCTGAAACTTAAGGTCAATATTGGGACGGTAAAATGTACGTCTTCGATGAACGTATTAGCGTTGACGTTAACCAAGTTGAGAAAACAGTTATCGGTAAAGAACACTTTGACGGTACACCTTGCGAACGATATATTAACTGTTCAAATCCTGAATGTAACAAGCAAATTCTTGTTTCAGAAGAAAATGAAGACAAATATCTTGGTGCTTGTTCATATGACTGTGCCAAACATGAACGTAACCGTTATGTAGCTAAAAACAACATTAGCGATGAAGAATGGAATCGTCGTTTAGAAAACTTTAAAGACGTTCCAGAACATGCACATGCTTAATATCTAAATCATATCCCTTATGAGATTTAATTAGCTCATAAGGGATATTTTTTATGACTACCTAATGCTATAATAGTGTAAAATAACAAGTGTTATTGAGGTGTGGCAATATGAGAAAACATAGTAAAGACTACTTTCATCTGTTTTATAGTCAATTGTTTGCTAACACTGGTGATATTTTAACAATTGTTGGCCTTATTGCTATTGTTTTTAATATCACATCTAAAACGACCGCTGCCTCGATGATTCCCATTATCTTTACATCTGGCATTTTTGTGAGTAGTTTTATTTCCAATTATATTTATCAATATTTTACGCAAAAGCAAGTCTTATTTATATTTCAAAGTCTTAAATTAGTAAGTTTAGCAAGTATCGCTGGTTTATTAATATTTGGCATATCTCCCATTTTTATTTTTGTTTTACTTTTTCTTAATGCTATTTTTGATGGTTTTACAAACCCAATTAAGAACTCAATGATTCCTTTTATTGAGAATAAAGATGCGATTACATCTGCTAACGCTTTAATGAATATGATGAGTAGTGTTGTTCAACTTTCTACGTGGGCATTAGGCGGCATTTTAATGAGTCTTATAGGTGCGAAATACTTATTTTTATTTGCGCTAGTACTTGAAATGATAAGTTATTTTTTTATTTTACGCCTTTCAGAACGTCAAATTTACAAAAATGAGAAGGCAAATATTTTTAGTAGTTTTAAAGCTGTTATTCGTGATAATTATCGTGATAAATTGAGTTTGTATTTAAACATTTCTATTATTTTTGAATCTTTCGCAACGACCATATGGATAGCAGCTATCATTCTTACTTATACAAGAACCTATTTACATGTCCCTGATTATTGGTTTGGACTAATCAATGCCCTTTTCTTTAGTGGCACAATTATTGCAGGACTATGGATAAACCATAAGGATCGTTTCTTCACACAAATAAACTATCCAATAATTATTTACGTTCCTTTGCTTTTAGCATTTATTAATTTAAGTTTTATTCTTCACCATTCAATAATGATCGCATTGTTATTTTCATTATTTATGGGCATTTTCGAAGACATGCGTTATATTTCACTAAATTCAATGATTCAGCGCAACACACCAAAAGAAATTCTAACTTCTACATACATATTAAACAATTTATTTAACAGCATTTTCTTCGCTTTAGGAACTTTTATTATTTCGATAATCGTTGATTATTACGGTATTACTTGGGCCTATATTATTTGTTTTAGTATGTATATAGTAACTTTTATTTTAGGACTCTTTTTCCGAAAAACTTTAAAAATTGAAATGCATAATTAGAAATCTTATAATTGATAATAATTCTCAATTTAAATACTGGAGGTTTCTACATATGTGTACAGGTTTTACGTTTCAAGCTAAAAACGGTGACGTTATTTTAGGACGTACGATGGACTATGACTATCCATTAACTGGACATCCTGCTGTGCAACCACGTCACTACTATTGGGAATCTCGTGTAGATTATAAAGGTACAACGACGTATGGTTTTACTGGTGCCGGTTCTGATATGGAAGGCTTTATTTTCGGAGACGGTGTAAATGAGCATGGCCTCGCAATATCTAATCAATATGACCGTGGTTATGCCTCATACGCTAATAAAATACACGATGGATACATCAATATTTCACAAACTGAAGTATTAACATGGGTACTTGGTTACAACAAAACGATTGAGGAACTTATTGAACAAGCAGACCAAGTTAATGTCGTTGCACATACATTGAATGATATTAATGAAGCGCCGCCATTACATTATCATGTATCGGACGCGACAGGCCGAACTGCAGAGATTACGTTTGTAGAAGGTCGCATTGTCCTTCATGATAATCCAGTCGGTGTACTAACAAATAGCCCTGATTTAAATTGGCATTACGAGAACTTGAAGAATTATGCGAATGTGACGCCTTACAAACCACAATATAAATGCTATAAAAATTTATATATCGGCAATGAAAGTGGTACCTCTGGACTACCAGGTGGTTATACGTCAGCAGAACGTTATGTAAGAGCAGCTTATCTTGTAAGTAATATGTTGCCTGACGATGGTGATGATGCAGTATTAGATGCGTTTAGAATTCTTGATAGTGTAAGCATTCCTAAAGGTGCAGTTCGCCCTTCTGAAGATGAATTCCACTATACGCTGTACCAAACTGTATTCAACTTAACATCGCGTACATTGTATGTGAAATACTATAATTCTAATCGTATTGCTGAATTACAATTAACTGAGGAGTTATTAAATAGCGACGATTTAGTTATATTTGATCCGATTACGCAAGGATTGTCTACCGATAAAGTAAATTAATTATATATAAACAAACAAGCGTGACTGATTAAAAAGCCACGCTTGTTTTTATTATGCTTTAACATTTTTAGGAATCAGAATAAATGCTGATATAAGTCCAAGTATCATAATAATTGCCCCGACTAAGAATGAAATCATTGCTGACATTTCTACTGAATAGAATTGTTGGCATACTGTAAATACAGTCGTATTTAACGCGATACCAAAGGCTCCTCCGAGTGTAGCGCCCATCTTATATAAACCTGTCGCAAAGCTCACTTTCTCTTCTGGCATGTTGAATACAGCAATCGTTAAGCCAGGTGTAGCAACTAACCCATTACCAATCGCACATACAACAAATGCGAAAGTTACAATACCTACATACCAACTTGGCGATAAGAAAGTGAAGCTAATTAGAATGATACCAATTGCTGGAAATAGTGGCCCTGCAATTAACATACTTTTACCGCCATATTTTTGAATTGCTTTTTCACCTAAGCGTATCATCGCTATCGCCATGAAGACATACGGCACTGTAACCAAACCAGTTTGTGCTTCGCTCATACCAAATTGTTTTTGAGCGTAACCATTGAAGACGACTGTGGTACCTACCCCAGTGTTAAGCACAAAATTATTGATTGTTGAGCCCAGAAATGCTCGATTTTTTACAATTGATAAATCAATAAATGGTGTGGGTCTGCCTTTTTCAAAAATATAAAATACAACTAAAGCAATGAGACCAACGATTGCAACAGTTAACGTGAATCGACTTGTCCAACCATATGTAAAACCTTGAGTCATCAATAGCATTAAGCAAGCGATAATTACGCCAAAAATCACCATGCCTACATAATCGAAGGGCTGGTGATCACGTTCTTGACGTGGCACTTCTTTTCTACGACTTAAAATAAAAATCGCAATAATTGATAAAGCGATAGAAATAACAAAGATAAATTGCCAACTTAAAAAGCTAGAAATAAGACCACCGACATAGGAAGAAAATCCTATTCCGCCAACTGTCGCAATCATCATAAAACTATAAGCTTTACGGAGTGATTGACCTTTAAAGTTATCTGATACTAAGCCAATTGTAGAAGGTAGTAATACGGCAGCTGATAGGCCTTGAAAAATGCGCCCAATAACTAAGAATGGCGTGACAGGAACAATAATAAGACTAAGGCAACCAATAATACTAAAGACGAGACCTATTATTGTCATCTTGAGGTTTCCAACTTTATCTGCAATATCTCCTGCACCCACCATGAAAATACCTGTAACGAATGATACGAGGCTGATAGATAGGTTAAGTGTAGAATCTGTAGCACCAAATGTCTTTTGTAAACTAGAACCAATATTTATAAATGATTGCGCAAACAACCAATATGTTAACACTGCAAAACTAGCTGCAATGATTAATTTACCGTCGAACCTACTTTGATGTAAACTCACATCTGACACTTCCTTTACTGATATAATAAAATAGACATTGAGAATTATTCTCATCTAACCTAAGATATTATATCATGCCCGCAAACAATGTATATAGGATAATACCATTTTCTTTAAATGTTTAATTACTCCATTAAATTTTTCAAACTATACAATTTCAAAATATTATTCAATTTATTTTAAATTCACTTTAATAGCAATTTTCGTTGTGCTAATATTAAGAAAATTACATCTGTTATTCACTTATCTTTTACATATTAATTAGATATGGTTACAGACATTAACTATATCTCTGAATCGTATCAATTAAATATTAAAGGTTAATTTGAATAACTGTTAAGGAGTGTTTTTATGGAATGGATTAAATTGATTGGTATTTTAATCATAATCATCGGCTTCATTCTTAAGTTTGACACTATCGCAATTATTTTAATTGCAGCAGTAGTCACTGGTTTAGTTGCCGGTATGGATATCGTTGAAGTACTTTCAACACTTGGAAAAGCCTTTGTAGATCAACGTCTTGTAACTTTATTTATGCTTACACTTCCTATGGTCGGTTTAATTGAACGTTTTGGTTTGAAGCAACAAGCTTCTAAACTAATTAGTAACGTTAAGAAAATAACAACCGGTCGCCTTCTTACTTTATATTTAATTATTCGTGAAATCGCTGGCGTAGCATCAATACGTATCGGTGGTCATCCTCAATTTGTTCGACCTTTAATTAACCCTATGGTTCAAGGGGCACTTCGAACACGTTACAATCTTACTGATAAAGACATCGATGAGAAAGATATTGAAAAACTAAAAGCCGAAGCATCTGCCATGGAAAATTATGGTAATTTCTTTGGACAAAACTTATTTGTTGGTGCTGCTGGTGTGTTATTGATGGTTGGGACCTTCCAATCTTTAGACATCAAAGTGAATGCAATGAGTTTAGTGCTCGCTTCAATTCCTGTTGCTATCATCACACTTATTTTAGTTTGGATTAAAAATATTTTACTCGATCGTTACTTCAATAAAAAATATGGAAATAATGAGGTGAAAAATCATGAGTGAAGCAACTTTAAACCATATTTTAGAAATATTTTACATACTGATTGGACTTCAATTTTTATATACAGCTTATCGCGCTTTACGTTCACAAGATAAATCTAAAAGTTTAGGTACAGCAGCATTTTGGACCATTTTAGCTATTTTATTTATAGGAGGTCCTTACATACCAGATGCAATTAATGGTCTTCTAGTTTTAGCAATGGGTGCGTTAACACTTTTCAGACAAGTGAAAATAAAAAATATTATCGATGTTAATGATAAAGAAGTTGAAAAAGGTTCTGCTAAATATGGAAATAAACTTTTCATTCCTGCAATTGTCTTAGCTGTGGTAGCAGTAGTTGTTTCAAACTGGACTCCACTTGGCGGTGCCATCGGTTTAGGTATTTCATCAATTGTGGGATTAATCGCCGCACTACTCATTATCAAGCCAAAATTATCTTACACATTGTATGACAGTGACCGACTAACGCAACAAGTTGGAACGACAGGTATATTACCACAATTCTTAGCTGCACTTGGCGTACTCTTTACTGCAAGTGGTGTGGGTCAAGTCATTTCAAAAGGTATCTCTTCATTTTTACCTGAAGGCAACCATTTAATAGGCGCAATTGCTTATATATTGGGGATGGTTCTTTTTACAATGCTTATGGGAAATGCTTTCGCAGCATTTACTGTTATAACAGCAAGTATTGGTATTCCATTCGTTATTGCACAAGGTGGCGATCCAATCGTTGCAGGTGCGCTTGCCATGACTGGTGGTTTCTGTGGTACATTACTTACACCTATGGCAGCAAATTTCAACACATTACCAGTTGCACTACTTGAGATGAAACAAGAATTTGGCGTTATTAAAGCACAAGCACCTATAGCATTAGCACTTATAGTAATTCACATCGCTCTAATGTATTTCTGGGCATTTTAAATAATTCTAAGGAGGAAATGAATAATGAAAATTTTAGTTACAGCGTTTGATCCATTTGGCGGTGAAAAGATAAATCCTGCATTAGAGGCAGTAAAGCAATTGGAGAATACGATTGGCGAACATATCATTTCAAAGTTAGAAATTCCAACCGTCTTTCATGAATCTAAAGACGTCATTGATAAAGAACTGTCTAAAGGCGATTACGATGTGGTCTTGTCTATTGGTCAAGCTGGAGGTCGTTATGACCTTACTCCTGAGCGTGTAGGCATCAATATCGACGATGCGCGTATTCCTGATAACAAAGGTAATCAGCCTATTGATGTGGCTATTCAAGAAGATGGCGCACCTGCTTACTTCTCAAACTTACCTGTTAAAACGATGACTGAAGCGATTAAAGCAGCAGGAGTCCCTGCAAGCTTATCGAATACAGCGGGCACATTTGTTTGTAACCATGTCTTATACCAATTAGGATATCTCGCTGACAAGTCTTATCCAGGGTTATTATTCGGTTTTATTCATGTACCATTTATCCCTGAACAAGTGACAGATAAACCTGAAAAACCATCGATGTCTATTGAAACAATTGCGAAAGGTTTAACTGCCGCTATTAAAGCCATTTCTAAAGAAGACGACGCCAAAGTTGCATTAGGCGAAACACATTAAAAAGAGGGTCCCCACCCTCTTTTTTTATTTTCAAAATTGGAAAACTCTACGTATCTATTCACAAACTTATCATTTCAAAGAATTTGTATAGGGTGTATCATATAATAATGTCTATTGATGGAAAAATAGTTCCATAAAAAACCTTATTATAAAAATTGATGACCGAAATGGAAAGAAGGTAAAACATTGAAAAAGCGCATATTCTATTCACTTTCTATGTGCGCGATGCTTATGTTAAGTGGTTGTGCTCAGCATCATAATGATGACAAAGAGGTTAAAGTCTCACTACCTCGTGAATTTAATACAAATCAACTAGATGCACAAGGCTTTGATGCACCTATGCCTATGTACAATGCTATCTATCAACCGCTTGTAACTTATGGTAAAAATGGCAAGATTGAACCAGGTCTTGCTACATCTTGGGAAGCTTCAGAAGACGGTAAACACTACCTATTTCATTTAAAGAAGAATGTAAAATTCAATGATGGGTCTGATTTTGATGCATCGGCTGTTAAATTCTCAATTGAACGTGCGAAAGCAATGGATACAACTGACCCTATGGAAACGTTAGATAAATTAAAATCAATCACAATAAAAGATAAACACACTGTTGAGATTGAGTTAAAATCACCGTCAAATCAAGTATTAAATGAATTATCTCAAGTTAGACCGCTTCGCATTATGAGTCCACACGCTGTTAAAGGTGGCAATACAACTGGTAAATTTGAAAAAGCAATTGGCACAGGTCCATTCAAAGTAGCAGATTCAACAAATGAAACTGTGAGTTTTCAACCTAATACATATTATCGCAATGGACATCCACTTAATTACAATCTAACTTTCCAATCTATAGAAGATAGTGATTCAAGACACTTAGCGATCGAGAGTCACTCTATTGATATTACAGGTGGTTCATTAGGTCAGATGACACCACAACAAGTGAAAGAATCTCATAGAAACAAAGCACTTTCTGTACATACGTCGCCAAGTACAGAAACGCAATTTATGGGATTTAATCCACAGCATAAAATCTTACAAGACAAGACAATGCGTGAGGCGATTAGTAAAGCCATAAACACAGATGACCTATCGTCAAATAAGAAACTGAAGGGTCTATTTCAACAGAATGTTCAATACGTTAATGCTCACAATCAACCTGACCATGTTTATTCGCCTTCGACTTCTAAATCGTTAATCCGCTCTTTAGGTTATAAGATGAATAATGATGGTTATTTCGAAAAGGATGGTCACATACTTTCACTTAAACTCGCACTCCAAACGGATGAATTTCCAGAATGGAAGACGAAAGCTGAAATCATGCAGCAAGACCTTAAAAAAGTAGGAATTAAACTCGATATTAATATTTTAGATTCACAAACGTACTATGAAACTTTAACGGTGCGTAAAGATTTTGATCTCATTTATTATCGTACATATACAAATGCGCTAATGCCATACAATTTCTTGAATGCACGTTTTAAACAAGATGGCTCACGCCCTGGCGTATTCGCAAACGATACAACCTTAACATCTATGATTAAGCAATTTCCGACGATGATCAACATGCATGACCGACAACGCGCATTTAATAAACTAATGAGACCTTTGTGACAAGTCCTAAAATCAGACAATTCGAGTTCTCAGGACAAACTGATGCACCAATAAATTACGATAAGTTGAAGGTGTCTAAAAATGACTAACATTGTAAAACATTTCATCAGACTACTCATCTATTTAATCATTATTTCATTTGTATTATTTCTACTTTTAGAAAATACAACTGGCAACCCTGCCGTCCAATACTTACAAGAACATGGTGTTGCACAAATCACGCCTGAACGTATTAAAATGGCTCAAGATAAACTTGGTTTAAGTCAGGCATTGCCAGTTCGATATGTCCAATGGTTAGGCAATGTCTTTACAGGCGATCTTGGTACGAGTTTTAGTAATGGTGAACCCGTAACTGAACGTATTTCCCAGGCAATTGTCCCAACCATTAAATTAATATTCGGTTCAGCTATCATACTGTTTCCTATAAGTTACGTAATTGGTTATTTATGTGGCAATCATTCACGAAAAAAGTGGTCAGTCGTAATAACTCGTATTGCCCAAGTAGTTACATCATTACCAGAATATTGGCTAGCAATTATTTTCATTTATTACTTTGGTGTGAAATGGCATCTATTCCCTTTCGTAGGAAGTAATAGTTGGCAATATTTTGTTCTTCCAATTGTCATACTCGTCCTTGTAGAAGGTAGTCATATGTTGTTGTTAAGCAGTCATCTTTTTGAAAGTACATTACAAGGCCAACCTTTCCAATTAGCTCAATTACGACAATTTAAATTAAAAGATCGTATCTATTTACAAGTAAAAGAAATTTTGGCACCACTCATGACAATCACCATTAATAATTTTATACATTTATTTAGCCGAGTGATTATCTTAGAAGTCATTTTTAGTATTTCTGGATTAGGTAAGTTATTAATCAATAGTATTAATTTACGTGACTACCCTGTTATTTTAGGCATTTTAATGATGATTATTACCTTCATAATGGTGCTCAATTTCTTCGGTGATGTTTTACTTGAGAAAAGTGATCCACGTCTAAGAATGTCAAAAAAGTCAGGAGGCCGAATAGCTTATGAAGATTAAACATTGGATATGGCCTATTATTGCAATCATATTCGTTATACTTGCTTTTCTGCTTTATGACAAAGCAAACATGATTCATCAATCGGAAGCACTTTTACCTCCAAGCCTTCATCATCTATTAGGCACTGACCATTTAGGACGTGACTTCTTCACTCGCCTATTTGTTGGTAGCATGGTTACACTTGGTTTAACGACGCTCATTATAGTTGGGACCGTAATATTGGGACTAATATTAGGGCTAGCAGCTGCACTAATTGGTCGTTGGTTAGATGCACTATTGATGGCATTTGCTGATATGTTAATTGCTTTACCATCTATTATTATCGCACTTGTCGTATTAGGCTTTATTAATAACTCAATTGTAGGTTTATGTTTGGCCTTGATGATTGGGTGGTTAGGACGCTATTTACGTTATTTCAGAAATTTGGCTCGTGATGTACAAACGCAACCTTTCGTTAAATTTGCATCATTAAGTGGTTTAACAAGGACACAAACGACAGTACATCATATTATTCCACATCTTATGCGTAACGTGACTGCACTCATTACTGCCGATTTTGGAAAATTAATGCTTAGTATTTCAGGATTAGCTTTTATTGGATTAGGAATAAAACCACCATTGCCTGAATTAGGTGCCATACTCTACGACGGTAAGAGCTACTTTTACTCAGCACCTTGGTTATTCTTCTTTCCAGGAATATTGTTAGGAGGGTTCGCGCTCATATGTCAAATACTCAATCGTCGATTCACTCAATAAATGCTTTACTACATTTGAAGAATGTCTCCGTTTATGACGGAAATCATGCATTGTTGAATCAAGTAGATTTAACTGTTACAGAGAGTAGCTTTCATTGTTTAGTTGGAGAGAGTGGCAGTGGTAAATCTTTATTAGCACGTACAGTTTTGAATATGCGTCATCCTCATCTAAAGTATCAAGGTCAAATTGCTATTGATTTAAATAATACCGATGCCATGTTCCAAGATACTAATAGTAATTTCTTCCAAAATGTACGTATTCGAAAACATTTTGATGCACTGTTTGATGCATTAAATACGCAATTGTCTCGACAACAGCAACACGAATTTGTTCTACGTCAATTTAGACATTTAGGATTAAAGAATCCTGAAGATTTATTTAATGACTACCCTTTTCAATTGAGTGGTGGTATGGCTCAACGAATTGCCTTAGTAATGTCAATTGTTAGAGAAGCTAAATTATTGATCGTGGACGAACCGACAAGTGCACTTGATTTTGACAATCGAAATCAACTAATGAAATTATTAAATCATGTTGTTCAAGAACATAATATGACATTACTATTTATCACGCATGACCTAAGTTTAGCTATGGATTACGCAACACATATTAGTGTGATGCGTAATGGCCAAATGATTGAAAGTGGCGAAGCAAACGATATTTTAGTGCGTCCCGAGCACGCTTACTCACAGCAATTAATTGAATTAGCGCATAGGAGATACCGTTATGTTGCAGATTAAATCTTTAAATAAATCATTTTCTGAAAAGCAGATATTTAAAAACTTTAATTTAGAACTTAAAGATACTGATAATTTAATCATTAGTGGTACTAGTGGAAGTGGTAAGTCTACGCTCGCACAAATCATTGCAGGTTTAGATGATAATTATGAAGGTATGGTAAGTTATAAAGATATGACGCTTGGACATGTGTCACAGCAAGATTGGCTGAAACATATTCAATACGTGCCTCAATATAATGCCAATACATTAGATACTAAAAAAACAGTTTCTTGGATCTTAAAACAACCTTTAAAACACTTTAATATTCCTAAAAATCAACATGACGATAAGATGTTAAGCGTCATAGAACAATGTAAACTCGACAAATCTTTGTTACCTAAAAAAGTGAGCACCTTAAGTGGCGGACAATTCCAACGTTTATGGATTGCGAAGGCATTATTAGTTGAACCTGAAGTATTAATTCTAGACGAGGCTACAACGAATCTTGATGTGATAAATGAAGAAATCATACTCCAAATGTTACGAAATATGGATAAGTTACAGCTAATTATTATTACGCATGATCCTTATTTATTAGACAGTCTTCCCGGTAAACATTTAAAAATTGAGCATATTTAAGTTAAAAAACAATGCCTATCAAAACTTAGGCATTGCTTTTTATTGCGTATATACTATGTAATTAAAGTATTTCTACCAAAAATAATTTTGAAATGTAGCTAATATATTACCAAGCATGTGTATGATAATAGGTATTTCGAGCCGTTTTGTTGTTAAATATGCAATAACGAAAATGAAACCTGAAAAGCCGTAAATAAACCATTCACCTATGTTGCTTGGGCCATGAGCGCCAGCGAATAAAATAACAGATAGTATGCCACCAACTATAGGCGCACCTCTAAAGATACCTTTAATTAACAATCCTCTAAATATAATTTCTTCTATGATAGGACCTAAAATACCTATCGCAATGAGTTGTAAATACAGTGGTACATTGCGGTAACTTTCCTCTAACTCCTTTTCATTCCCTGTTGTAGGCATGAATTCAAAATAAATATAATCTGCACCATTGGCAAGAATGAATCCAATGATAATGATTAGCCATTGCTTTTTAGTTATTCGACTAAATTGAAATAGCTTCAACTTACTTAATTTTAAAATTAGAAATGCGATAATGACCCCTACAATAGCAATCCAAAAGTACTTTGGCTTCTCTACTAAAAATATAACCATTGATTCGGCAACAAATAAAATACAAATTAAAAATAGAGATTGTAATAGCAACTTCCAATAAGGTTTTTGAGAAATTTGGAAATCTCCTGTTATATGGTCATGTGACATTTCATCTTTAGACATAGTTAACCTCCTAAACATATAATTGAAATGTTGATTTTTAGTTAAGATAACGCATTTTTATGAAGTGACCTACAATAAATGTCAAATATATGTTACATTCATATAGAGGTATTCATTTTCAAGATTTTATATTTCTAGACAAAGGTAGGTTTATTATGATGAATCATCAGAATATGGATACAATTTCTAATACTACATCTTCTTCAAATGAAGATAATTCAACTAAAGACCACATACATACTGAAAAACGTCGTCCAACTGGTAATAAGTTTGTACGTGCCCTTATTTTTATAGGCTGGATGCTACTAATTCAAATTCCTATTGTGAGTAGTATGTTTATCTATAGTTTTTCTATTTATATGGATACATTAACTTGCACATTAGTGACCATCATTTATTTCATACTAGCTGCTGTAATAATATGGCTAGTTAGAGGCTATTACAAACATCATACCTATGAAAAGCCTAAAAAATTTACAGGTAAGGATATTGCAGTAAATGTTGGTTGGGCCGTACTTCTTAGATTAATCGTTATTGGTATGTCATATTTAATGTTATTTGCGACAGGTTCAATGCAAACACAAAATGACAAAATGTTATTAGGTGATATGAACGCTGCCAAACCAACGCCGGATCAATTGGGCCAAGTCTTCCCGCTAATTGTCTTCGTACTGACGATTACATTTGTAGCACCTTATTTAGAAGAACTTGTTTATCGTGGCATTTTCAAAGAAATATTATTTAAACGTACACGATTCTGGTTGCCATTCATCCTATCATCACTTATCTTTGCTTCTCAGCATGGTATTTCAAATTGGGTAGCAATTCTAATGTATACAATGATGGGAATGATATTCTATCTTGCTTACCATCGTCGTAAAAATGTTCGCGACAGCATGATGGTTCATATGATCCATAATGGTGTGAGTGGCATCATGGTTCTAGTAAGTTACTTTATGGTATTTTTTAGTTAAACATTGAACTCTTAAACTAGTTCTAACATAACAAATATTGTCGCAATTTAATCTTAAATATTTCTTAATTTAGAAATGATTATTTACACAGTAAAAGCAGGACTTCATTCCGTCGAAGTCCTGCTTATTTTTATTTATCAAATGCAATGGTTTGGATATTTTTCTCTTTTAAAAATTTCTCAATTTTTGCTTGTTCTCGACCATTCGCAATATTTTTGTCTTTATTGACGTCGAGAATATCTTTTAATGATGCATCTTCATCTAAATTTAACGCACGTTGATTGGTTTGATATATTGCTATCATATAATTGCTTATCTTTTTAGTGTATTGTTCATATTCTTTGTTAGGCATTTGATTATTATTTATGTAATTGGCAAAGTTTTTTAAATTTCGTTCTTGTAAGTCAACAATGTGATTGAATTTTTGTTCTTTCTTTTTAGATAACTTTTCGTCAGAGTCTAACTTGTCCTCGTATGGCTCTCTAGCATCTGTTAGTTTTCTATCGGTATCTAAATAGGTTTTAATATCTTTTTTTATCGTACTCTCAGAAATCTTCTGATTTTTTGTTGTTTTATCAAAAATATGTTTCGGTATCTTGTGATTATGTTTAGAACTATTTTGTGACTGCTTGTTATCATTAGATGTGTCTTTAGAATTTTTTTCTTCTGACGATGACGAACATCCTACTAATGTAAAAGTAAGAATAATTACAGGAATAACTAATAGATATTTCTTCATATTAATGCTCCTTTATAATGTAAGTAATTCTTTCCTTATTTTAGTATAAACAACTATATAAATAATTTAAATAATCCATGTAATATAACAACTACTTTTAAAGTAATATGTTTACTATGCCTAATTTCACGAGAGAATATCACTCTTTAGAAATCTGAACCCTTCTATTGAATATCTCTATGCTTAATCATTAGTAAAATAAGAATAACGCCTATGTATCCTGCGATAGATATAATGGATGCTTCATAACCAAATTGATTGCCTGTGATGGCTATGTTGTTCGTATGTACGACATATTGCCAAATACTATACTGACTTTCCTTTTCAGTGATAAGTAAAAGTTGGGATAAATTCCAACAAAAATGTAGTGTAATGCTTGCCCAAATGGTATTGAATTTATAGGTTGCTAAACCAAACATAATACCTACTAATGAACCGCTAATTAATAATAAGAAGAAACTAGTTACATTTAGTCCACCGTTTAATAAATGAATGGCACCAAAAAAGATTGCCGTGGAAATAATGGCAATATTGATGTTCGTCTTCTTCTCAATATATCCCATCAATAAACCTCTGCATACCATTTCTTCAACGACTGCGCCACCAATGGCTGTTACAAAGATAGCCCAGAAAAACGTGTGCAATATATCATTTAAAGTACTAAAATGATGTACGATGAAATCACCTGGAACAAAGATGACATATACCGCATAAACTGCTACCGGTAAACCTATACCTAATACAACATAGATGACACTAAATTTAGGTTTCGTGATGCGATATGCGTTCAAGCGATCTTTTAATACATGTTTAATGAATAATCGAACGACTAAAAAAGCAAAAATGATATATAAAATCCCTTGTAAAATAGCGCCCATACCTAGAAATGGAATTAAATCACTAAAGATGGATGCAATGCCTTGTGTAACGACCATGATAAGTAGTGCTAATAAGAACATACCTGCAATTTTTAATATTTTCATGATGATACCTCTATTTGTTTTATAGTTCATTTTTATCTTAGCATAACTCTAGAGACATAAAATGCGAGTCGAACAAAAACTTGTGTTCAACTCGCAACAAAATATTATTTTTTCTCTACTACTTTAGAAATATATGTTGATGGTTTATCTTTATCGAAGATCGTTAATCCAGTAATATCTTTTGCATTTTTAGATGGTACGACAAGACTTACTAAATAACCAAAGATGAAAGCAACAACGAATGAAATGATTGATACGTAGAATGGTGCGTTACCGCCACCGACGTCATTTAATACGTAAGCAATGATTACACCTGCTACTAATCCTACTAAGACACCAAATGTATTGGCACGTTTCGTAAAGATACCTACTGCAAAGATACCAGCTAATGGTACACCAAATAATCCAGTGATTAATAAGAATAAATCCCATAAATTGTTTGAATCGGCAGCAATTAAGTAAATTGAGATTCCATAGCTTAATAAGCCTGCCACAACAATGACTAATCGTGCAAAGTTAACTTCTGATTTATCTGCCCCTTTTCCGAAGAAACGATGTTTAATATCTTCAGAAATACAAGCAGAGATAGAGTTCAAACTAGATGAAATCGTTGACTGTGCAGCAGCAAATATAGCTGCAATAAGTAATCCGCCCACGAATGGTGGCATTTCAGTTAGAATGAAGTAAGGCACGATAGATGATGTATTGAATCCCTTAGGCAATACCTGTTCATGTTGATAGAAAGAATACATCATAGTTCCCATTCCATAGAAAATAGGTGCAGAGATTAACGCTAAAACACCATTTGTCCACAATGATTTCTTCGTTTCATCCATAGAATCCGACGCTTGATAACGTTGAACAACATCTTGACTCGCAGTATATTGATGCAAGTTGTTAAAGATATTTCCTAAGAAGATAATAGGGATCGCAGCAGCGGCGCCATTTAATTTCCAGTTATCTGCACTAATAATCTTCTTATTGGCAATTGCATCACTGACAATTGTGCCGAATCCTCCTTTGATTTCAAAAGCACCGATGACAATTATCATTAATGCGCCACCAAGTAAAATAACCCCCTGAATGAAATCGCTCCATACAACGCCTTCGAATCCGCCTAAGAAAGTATAAAGAATACATAAAATTCCTACTAAACTAGCTACGATAAATGGATTCATATCTGATACCGCTGTGATTGCTAATGTTGGTAAGTAAATCACAATTGCTATGCGTCCTAAGTGGAAAATGACGAATAGTAATGAACCAATGACACGAATACTTGGGCCAAAACGCGCCTCTAAATATTCGTACGCTGATGTGACGCGTAACTTTTTAAAGAATGGTACATAAAATGCGATTAAAATTGGAATAATCGCGATAATCGCAATATTACCAGCGATGTATGCCCAATCTGTTAGAAATGCCTTTTCTGGTGTAGACATAAAAGTAATCGCACTTAATGTCGTTGCATAAATCGAGAACCCAATGGCCCACGAAGGCAAACGACCACTTGCCGTAAAGAAACTATCCGTATCTTTACCAGCCCTTTTAGTAAAGTACGCTCCAATTAATAACATAATGACAAGATAACCAATAACAGCTACCCAGTTCCATGCCCCAAAACCGACTTGATGCATAATCAAACCCCTTGTGTTACATATTCTGTTGTTAAATATTCTCAGTTTGCTTATAAATCATATTTTTTAATTAATGTGTCTAATGCGTCGCGATGTGATTCATCAAATGGTCGGAATGGACGTTTAGGTAATCCGCCATCGATACCACGAGATTTTAATATTTCTTTGAGTGTTGGGTAAATGCCCATACTTAATACCGTTTCGATGATGTCATTCGTATCATGTTGAATTTGGTATGCTTCAGCAATTTTTGCTTCTCGTGCTAAATCAAATATTTGTCGTGCACGGCGACCATTCACATTGTATGTTGAACCAATTGCCCCATCGACACCTGAAATTGTCGCTTGCACTAACATTTCATCAAATCCAGATAATATGAGTTTATTTGGAAATGCCTTACGGATACGTTCTAATAAGAAGAAGTTCGGTGCAGTGTATTTCACACCTACAACTTTTTCGTGATTAAATAGCTCGCCAAATTGTTCGATGCTAATATTGACACCTGTTAAGTCAGGAATCGCATAAATAATCATATTGTTTTGTGTTGCTTCGATAATGTCGAAATAATATTGCTTAATTTCTTCAAAAGAGAATGGATAATAGAATGGTGTCACTGCTGATAACGCATCATAACCTAGTTCTGTTGCGTATTTCCCAAGTTCAATCGCTTCATTTAAATCTAATGATCCAATTTGCGCAATTAAGTTCACATCGTCTCCAACAGTTTCTTTCACTACTCTAAAAATTTGTTTCTTTTGTTCTTTACTAATTAAGAAGTTCTCCCCAGAACTACCATTTACATATAAACCATCAAGTTTCTCAGTCTCAATCGCATTTTTAGCAATTTGCTTTAATCCTTCTTCTTTCACTTGTCCATGTTCATCAAACGGTACAAGTAAAGCGGCGTATAATCCTTTTAATTTATCTTCCATGTCACGTTCCTCCAAATCAATTTTTATTCAAATTCATTTTTATAAACTTTGAGATAAATTCAATTACAATAAATTTCTATTTACATTTAGAATTGTAAACGCTATCATTTTCTTAAACAACTACTTTTGAAAAGATTTAACAAAATATTGCGAATTTGATGAAAATATTTTTCAAAAAGAATGATGACGATTACTTTAATTTGAAGTGTCGTTATAATATAGACGACTAAGGAGGTACCTCAATGTATAAAATAGCTGTAGACATAGGCGGAACTAATATTAAAGTGGCAGTCATTAATGATGACTTAGAGATGATTGACTATAAAAAGATTAAAACGCCAGACAATTTCCATATTCGTATCGTGGATGAAACATATAAATTAGTAGAAGGCTTTGTAAATCAATATCAACTTAAAAATCCATTTATCGGTATTTCTAGTGCTGGTGTCGTAGATTCAGATTTAGGTCAAATTATTTACACGGGGCCAACCATTCCAAATTATGACGGTACACAATTCTTCGATGTCTTCAAAGATTTATCGGATGATATCGCTGTTTATAATGATGTAGATGCGGCATTGTTAGGAGAACTTAAACTTCATCGTTATGAAGAAGATCATATATTTTGTTTAACTTTGGGAACAGGTATTGGTGGTGCATTTTACAGTGAAGCTTCTGGTATTTATCAAGGTTCACGTCACCGTGCCAATGAAATTGGTTACTTACTCTATCGTGAAGAAGATGGTAAAACATATGAGCAACGTGCCTCAACATCAGCACTTAAAAATTTAATGACTAAATATCAATTTGAATATGGTACAGATGTTCCTAAAATATTTGATTTAGCAGAGGAAGGAAATGAAGAAGCACTTAATATTCTCAATGAATGGAGTAATTATGTTGCTGAAGGAATTGCTCAAATTCAAATTATTTATGATCCAGGCTTGATTCTTATTGGTGGTGGTATTTCATCTCAAGGAGAAACACTTCTCAAATATATAGAACCTAAGATTCATCATTATTTACCTTCTGACTATGGCATTGCTAAGATACAAACAACTCAAACAAAGAATCATGCTGCTTTATTCGGTGCAATCACTAAACAGTAGCAGGATCTAAATAGAAGTGGGACACCGAATTCATATAGAATTCAGTCCCACTCCTCACTCATTCTTTCTCATTTCCTAATATGACGTCTCGTGTTTGTTGATACACATGATGCATATGTGTGTCATTAAGTAATAAATAACTCACGATATCTAATAAAAATAAAGTTGCGATTTGTGAATTGATGAATTTTGAGTCATTATTACTTGATTGAGCCGTCGTAATTAATACTAAATCTGCATTCTTAGTAAGCGCACTACCTTCGAAATTCGTTATGACGACTACATAAGCCCCTTGATTACGGGCAATCTTCGCAGCTTCAATTAACTCTAACGTTTCCCCACTATTTGAAATAGCGACAAACATGTCTCGTGATGAAAGTAGCGACGCAGATATCTTCATTTGATGCGCATCTGTTGAGACAGAGCCTTTAATACCCATACGCATTGTGCGATAGTAAAATTCACTTGCCGTTAATCCCGAACTTCCTAATCCTGCGAAATTGACTTGTCTACACGTTTTCAAATTGTGTGCTAGACGTTTAATCTTTTCCTCGGAAATAAATTCACCCGTTTGTTGGATAATATTTTGATGATATCGATGAATGAGCTGAACAAGCGGTGCATTTTCTACTACTTTTTCTGATTTTTCGTGTTGCAAATTAAACTTCATATCTTGAAAGTTGGCATAATTTAATTTCCCACTAAATCGTGTAATGGTAGCAGGTGATGTCCCAATAGCATAAGCTAAGGAATTAATTGTTGAGAAATTTTCATCAAGTTCATGTGTTTGTATATATTCAATAATTTTTTTATCCATTTTCGTTAATACATGACGACTTCGTTGAATACGATTTTCAAATTTCATGACAGCACCTCGTAACTAAGTTAGTTAAACTGTATTATATTTGAAAATATTTTTCAATTCTCGATTATAAATTGATAAATATTTTCTTAATGTTATGATATGAATGAATAAACGAATCAATTACAATACTATTTCTATTTACAATTTTGAAAAAGACGGAGCGTGTTTAAAAATGTTATCAAATGGATTAATCGTGTCATGTCAGGCGTTACCTGACGAACCATTACACTCATCATTTATTATGTCAAAGATGGCTCTAGCAGCTTATCAAGGCGGTGCGGTTGGTATACGTGCGAATACTAAAGAAGATATATTAGCGATTCGAGAAGAAGTATCTCTACCGGTTATCGGAATTGTAAAACGAGATTATGAAGGTTCTAATGTATTTATTACAGCAACTTCTAAAGAGGTGGATGAACTAATAGAAAGTGGATGTGAAGTAATTGCTTTAGACGCGACAACGCAAACACGTCCTAAGGAGTCCCTTGAAGAATTAGTACATTACATTCGAGAGAAAGCACCCCATGTTGAAATCATGGCGGATATTTCAACTGTTGAAGAAGCCATCAATGCAGATCATTTAAACTTTGATTACATTGGCACAACATTACGTGGGTATACGTCTTATACAAAGGGACACATTCTCTTTGAAAATGATTTTGAATTTTTAAAAGAAGTATTAGAAAAGGTCAACGCGAAAGTTATCGCAGAAGGTAATGTCATTACACCTGAGATGTATAAAAAGGTAAGCGACTTAGGCGTACATTGTACGGTTGTCGGTGGCGCAATTACACGTCCTAAACAAATCACTGAACGTTTTATAGAAGCTGTCCAACAAAAATAATTGCTTAATTTGGAGGCGTAAATCATGAAGATAACGAACTTAGTAGATAAAAAATTGGCGAGTGATTATGTTGCAATTGAACTATTGAAGTTAATTAAAGATAAGCCTGATGCTATATTAGGACTTGCTACTGGTGGCACGATGACGGATGTCTATCCCCGCTTTTCAGAATTGCTATCAGCCAATCACGTTGATTTAGCAAATGTTCAAACATTCAATTTAGATGAATATGTAGGGTTAGAACCTGAACATGCTCAAAGTTATCATACGTATATGCATCAATTATTATTTGATCATAATGCTAGTTGGAATGCCGATAACATTCATATTCCTCAAGGCCATGTTGATGATTTAGAGCGTGAGGCACGTCGTTATGAGAATCAATTGAAACAAATTGGTCAACCCGACATTCAATTATTGGGTATTGGTGAAAATGGACACATCGGATTCAATGAGCCTGGCACATCTTTTGAAAGTGAAACGCGTGTGGTTGATTTAACTGAATCAACGATTAATGCTAACAGTGTTCATTTTGATCATATTGATGATGTACCTAAACAAGCCGTTTCTATGGGATTAAATTCTATTATGCGTGCGAAACGAATTATCTTATTAGCATTTGGAGAACGTAAACGTGATGCAATTCATCAACTCTTGAATGGTGAAACAAATGAATCATTGCCTGCATCTATCTTGCATCAACATCCTAATGTAGAAATCATTGTTGATGACACTATTTTCAATCGTTTATAGTATCCTACCCAGCATAAAACAAAAACAGAAAGTGGATTGATAACCAATCCGCTTTCTGTTTTTTCATTTTATGAATGTTTAAATAGTTTTAAAATTAAATACATAATAATACTAATAACCGCAATAACTGAGAAAGTAATTAAGAATATTAATTCTGTTTGGTGGAATTCAAATGCTAACGTAAAGTTATTAAAACTTTTGAATGTGCTATAAACGATTAAATTAAGTATGATTAATGCGATTAAAGCAATGATGGATAACCACGCTAACCAACTAAAGAAATGCTTAGCGTTAGGAAACCTGAAATCATTATTCATGTGTGGACACCTCTCTTCCGTCGCAATTGTTTCGAATCAAAACATTTACTACATATATACACTAGAATGTATATCTTTAAACGCGAATAGAGGCTACATAGCATTTATAATCATACATCATCCAATTCTTTAATATTGATGTACAACCCCTGATTTGATTGTTTTATCAACACGAATCGTATCATCTACTACTACGATATCAGCATCTTTACCGATGGCTAAACTACCTTTATGGTCATCAATTTTTAATGCGATGGCTTGATTCAAACTCGTTACACGCCATAAATTCTCTAATGAATCATGTGTATATTCAATTAAATTATACAAACCGTCATTCATTTTCAAGATGCTACCTGCTAAAGCGCCACTTGCTAGGCGAGCCTCTTTTCCTTTAACGATGACATTCTGTCCGCCTAAATCATATTCACCGTCTTCCATTCCTTTCGCACGCATCGCATCAGTGATGAGATACATGTGTTCATTTCCTTTTTGCTTATAAGCAATATGTACAGAAGCAGGATGTGAATGAATACCATCAACTATAATTTCCGTATTTAATTGTTCATTCGTCCACGCCGCACCAAAGACACCTGGATCGCGATGTTCAAATGGTGTAGCTGCATTATATAGATGTGTTACATGTTTTGCACCATGGTCCACCGCTTCATTCGCTTCATCAAACGTTGCCACAGTATGCCCCATTGAGAAGATAATATCTTCATGCAATTGATTAAGTGTATCATGTGCGCCTTCAACTTCAGGCGCAAAGGTAATAATTTTGATTTGCTGATTCGCAACTTCTTGGAAATGTTGAATCTTAGACGCAGATGGACGTTGCACATATTTAGGATTTTGCGCGCCAACTTTATGCTCTGAAATAAATGGTCCTTCTAAATGAACACCACCTACTTCAGCCGCTTCTCCTCGTTGTTGATCAGCTTGATATGCCACAATGTTTTTCAATGCCTTTTCAATATTAGCGTCCGATTGCGTCATCGTCGTTGCTAAGAATGTTGTTGTTCCCTCTGATAATAATTGTTCAGCCAAATGTTTTAACCCGTCATAAGAAGCATCCATTGCGTCCTCACCATAGCCACCATGAATGTGAATATCTATGAAACCTGGTAATACATTTTGACCTTTCACGTCGATTTGTTCTAATTCTCCAGTATACGTTCCTTGTTGAATATCACTTATTTTGCCATCTTCTACTACAAGATATCCATTTTCAATAACTTGCTTTTCCGTATAAATTTTACCATTTGTAATGACATAGTTTGTTGACATGATATACCTTCTTTTCTATTTAATTCTTCAATTTTTCATCTCAATTATAGCATTTCATTAGCTCGTATTTTGCCAATTTTCACTTTTGGAAAAAGTTTTCAAAACAGAGCGCTATTACTTAGAAATCATGATATTTCAAAAAAAATGAATTTTGAAAACATTTACTATTATAGGTATACTCAAACTAAATAAAATATAAAGGATGACGTAATTGAACAATGAATGACAAGCGGAAGAAAAATAATTATTTAGTATATGGGATATCCGTAGCCATCATTATACTTATTACTGCAATGGCCGGGATCTTTCCTAAAGCATTTGGCGCTAATGCACAACATATTTATAATTTTATTTCTAATTCATTTGGTTGGCTGTTCTTACTTATTATATTTATTTTAGATATCTTTTTAATCTCTTTAGCAATTTCTCGTTACGGTCGTTTCAAATTAGGCAGTGATGATGAAGAACCAGAGTTTTCATTTTTATCATGGCTAGGGATGTTATTTTCAGCAGGACTAGGTGTCGGTATTGTATTCTGGGGTGTTGCTGAACCACTCACACATTATCTTCATTCACCTTTTCCAAAAGATGTGCCAAATCAATCAGCCGAATCAGCACGTGTAGCCATGGGCTATACCTTCTTTCATTGGGGGATATCACAATGGTCAATCTTCGCTATGGCTGGACTTATCGTGGCATATTTCCAATTTAGAAAGAAGCGAGATGGTTTAATTTCTACAGCAATGGAACCTGTCTTTGGTCAAGCTTACAAACGTCCATTTCGAAATGTGATTGATATTTTAGCAATTATAGCTACAGTCATGGGTATTGCCACTTCTATAGGTCTTGGCATCATGCAAATTAGTGGTGGATTGAATCATGTCTTCCATGTACCAAATAATAACGTTACAAAAATTGCTATTACGGTACTCATGGTTTGTATTTTCTTAGGTTCTGCAATAACTGGTTTAAATCGGGGCGTTAAATGGCTAAGTAACATCAATATTATTTTAGGCGCTGTTTTACTACTATTCATGCTTATCTTTGGAGACTTAAAATTCATCTTCGAATCTTATACTTTAGCAATCGGAGACTATATCAGACATTTTGTTGAATATAGCTTACGTATTAATCCATATTCTGGCAATAATGCTTGGATACAACAGTGGACTGTCTTTTATTGGGCATGGGTAATCTCATGGTCACCGTTCATAGGAGGTTTCGTCGCTCGCGTATCTCGTGGACGTACAATTCGTGAATTTATCATGTGTGTATTAATCGTACCTCCACTCATTTCATTCGTATGGATTGCAGGATTTGGTGGTATGGCCGTTAAAGTTGCTATGGGTGGCGATAACATCGCTAAATTAGTAGATAAAGATTACACAGTAGCTTTATTTGAATTACTATCAAAATTTCCATTAGCAGATATTACGAGCATATTAGCAGTCGTCTTAATATTCTTACTCATAGTGACAAGTGCAGACTCAACAACACATATTGTTGCTGGCATGGCAACAGGAGGTAGCGAGAATCCAAAGGTGAAACATAAAGTGATTTGGGGATTGCTGATCGGTGCCATTTCAGTTGCAATGACAATTGCAGGTGGTTTGACGAGTTTACAAACTGCATCCGTTGTAACAGGATTACCATTCTCTATTATTCTATTACTAATGACACTTTCTATTATGCGCGCGCTTCGCAGAGAACATACGAAGCACTTCCAAATGTCTTATATTGATGATGACAAAGATTATTCCATTCCATTAGAACAACGAGAAGATCATAATAAATCTAATGAAAAAGAACAAGGTAAGGAACAGAACAATGAAGAAGAATAACAATATGAATCTGTACTTTAATTTACTGCCTTTAATTGGACTAATCATAAGTATATTTTTATTCATACTATATTTTGTCATTTATCATGTAGATGATAATTGGGTTATTGTAAGTTTATATTGTTTATTACCAATATTTGTGAATAGTTCGATCACTTTAGCATACAAGCTTTTTAATAAATAGCGCATATACCGCTCTTGTCATATGTGTAATTTTAAAATATTGTAGTAATAAGCACTTTTTATCATTAAGGGGAAACAAGGGGGATTTATAATGAATTACAAACAGTCATCACCTGAAGTCTTACGTCAATTAATTCGAGATGGAGAACTTGTCGGTCACACAAGCGGTATGGCTGAAGGTTATATACAAGCTAATGTGGTTATATTGCCATCGAAATATGCTTATGATTTCTTAAAGTTCTGTTTTAGAAATCCAAAGACTTGCCCACTCTTAGATGTATCAGAAGTTGGCGCACATTCTTTTCCATATTATGGGCCATATGCGGATATACGCACTGATGTTCCGAAGTATCGCATTTATGAACATGGGCAATTGATTAAGGAAGTTGACGATATCACTGATCTTTATACTGAAGATATGGTTAGCTTTCTAATTGGTTGTAGTTTCACTTTTGAACATGCATTGTTGGAAGCTGACTTACCTGTACGTCATATTGAAGAGGGTCATAATGTACCTATGTATCGTACTAACATCCCTGCCGAATCAAGTGGCTATTTTAAAGGTAACATTACAGTTAGTATACGTCCGATGACTATGACTCAAGCGATTAAGGCAACAGAAATTACTTCACATTTTAAGAATGTTCATGGCACGCCGATTCATATTGGTACACCAGAAGAACTGGGAATCACTGATATCGATAAGCCTGATTATGGAGAAGCTGTCACAATCAAACCTAACGAAGTGCCTGTCTTCTGGGGATGTGGCGTGACACCACAATCTGTTGCACTTGATGCCAAACCTGAGTTAATGATTACACATTCACCTGGACACATGTTTATTACAGATATTAAAGATAGCGAATTAAATGATTAATTTTAAAAAAAAGGAGATACTCAGCTAAAAATTGTGCTGAGATATCTCACTATATATATTTATATTATCCAATGTGTATTAAAAGTTGATAAATAAGTGTGCCCGCATAGTTCCCTATGACATAACCCAATGTACCTATAATTAGTATCGGTCCAACAAGACCTTGCCACCCTTTACTGATAGCTAAAGCTGCTGCCGTTGTAGGACCACCAGCAGTAGCATTACTTGCCAACAGCATTTCTTCAATCTTAAAGTTAAATAACTTTCCTAGTATTAAACTTAAACCTAGATTGAAAATTAAAATAATCATCACAAAGACAAATAATAGTGGTGCTGTTTTGATAATCGTCATAAATGAGGCAGGTGTTCCTATTACTACAAAGAATATGTAAATAATAAATGTTCCAATTTCTGAAGAACCGGCTAATTTATCAAAGAAATCTCCCCAAATAGCCACTGCCAATAATGTAAGTGTTGTAAGTAACAAGTATTGGTCGCCAAAGAAAGAAACCAGTATCGTAAGTAGGACATTAGACTGCGGTATCACATGTTGAATGACCTCAGATAATTTAAAACTGATTGCTACTAATGCCACTGCAATCGCTATCGAAAGTGCAATATCTAATAATTGAATTTGCTTCGGTTGCCAATAAGATTGTTGGGTTTCTGGTGTTGACTCAGTTTGATAATCTGTCTTAAACCACCTTTTTATAATAGGTAAAGACGGTATTGCAATTAACAACATAAAGTACAATGCCATAACACTATTATCTGCAACAACTGTTGATGAAATCATATCACTTGGTGTTTTGAACTTCGTGCTCAAAGCTGCAAAGTTCACGCCACCACCTATATAACTTCCTGTCATCATCGCACCAATTTTTGCTAAATATGGAATCCATTGATGAAGTAAAATAAATCCTACCGTTGTCCCCATCAATGTTCCAACTGATGCAATTAAGAAGATATATAATAATCGACGACTTTCCTTCCAAATCTTTAAAATATTAGAACTGAACAATAATAAAGGAATTGATATTGGTACCGCGTAATCCCATACCGTATCATAAACCGGCGATTCAGTGGGAATAATCTTAAAATTAGATAATAACATAGCCCCTACTAATGCAATGATGGCACCTGAAATGGTACTTGCCCATTGATATTTCTGTTCCAAGAAGATACTGACTGTCGCCCAAACTATAATTATGGCCCATAATATCCACGTATCATCTTTTGCGATTAATGTCCCTATTGTAAACATCATCCCATCCCCCTTCTTGAGTAACATTTTATACTATTCATAATTTAATTTCGATAGTCTATGTCGTTTTTATAACGTTATAATCTACTGATAATAATTATCAATAAAATGTAAAAATGCTCTGTACATTGCTTAAAAATAGGACTATTCTATGTATGAAAATGTTCGAAATTTGGAAAGAAGGTTTCTAGATGAATAACTCTGTTAAATATAAAAAATTTATATTACCTTTAGTCATAGGCATACTTATAGCTGTGCTTGCACCTTTCAGACCTGAATCATTAAGTCTGGATGCATGGCTAATGTTTGCTATATTCGTAGGTACCATTATCGGCTGTATCACACAACCTATGCCGATTGGTGCCGTATCAATCATAGGGTTCACGCTAACCGTGTTAGTTGGCGTTATCGATACAAAGACTGCCGTACAAGGTTTCGGTAATCCTAGTATTTGGTTGATTGCAATGGCATTCTTTATCTCTAGAGGCTTCGTTAAAACTGGACTCGGTCGTCGTATCGCACTTCAGTTCGTAAGATTATTTGGGAAGAAGACACTCGGTCTAGCATACTCACTTGTCGGTGTAGATTTGATTTTAGCACCAGCAACACCTAGTAATACTGCTCGCGCAGGTGGAATTATGTTTCCAATCATTCAGTCGCTCTCTAAATCATTTGATTCTGATCCGAAACAAGGCACCGAGCGTAAGGTGGGGTCATTTTTAATCTTTACTGAATTCCACGGCAACCTTATTACTGCCGCGATGTTCTTAACTGCAATGGCCGGTAACCCGCTTGCTCAGAACTTAGCTGAGAAGACTGCACATGTTCACGTTACTTGGATGAACTGGTTCTTAGCAGCCATCGTCCCTGGTATTGTGTCACTTATCGTCATACCATTTATTATTTATAAAATGTATCCGCCAACAGTTAAAGAGACACCTGATGCGAAAGATTGGGCTGAAAATGAATTAGCTGATATGGGTTCAATTGCTAAAGCTGAAAAATTCATGATTGGTGTATTTATTATCGCATTACTACTTTGGGTAGTCGGTAGCTTTATTGGTGTAGACGCAACATTAACTGCTTTTATCGCATTATCTTTATTACTTATTACAGGCGTGTTAGATTGGAAAGATATTTTAAATGAAACCGGCGCTTGGAATACATTAGTTTGGTTCTCAGTGCTAGTTATGATGGCAGATCAACTGAATCAATTAGGCTTTATTCCATGGTTAAGCCATACTATCGCAAACAGTTTAGGCGGTCTAAGTTGGCCAGTCGTCCTTGTGATACTAATAATCTTCTATTTCTATTCACATTATTTATTTGCTAGCTCAACTGCTCACGTCAGTGCTATGTATGCAGCATTACTCGGTGTAGCCGTTGCTGCAGGTGCACCACCGTTATTTAGTGCATTAATGCTTGGTTTCTTTGGTAACTTAATGGCCTCTACAACACACTATAGTAGTGGTCCTGCACCTATTCTTTACGCAGCCGGTTACGTCACTCAGAAACGTTGGTGGCTGATGAACCTAGCCTTAGGCGTTGTGTACTTTGTAATCTGGCTCGGTTTAGGTTCCTTATGGATGAAATTGATAGGTTTGATGTAATTATATTAAGGAGAGAAACAGTGAATTCTGTTTCCCTCCTTTTTTGTTCTTTATTCCTTTATATTTATCTCTTCCTTAGTCAATACTATTGAACAAATAAAGACTTTTACTTACATATCTTTTCTGTTGCCAAATATTTTAATACGCATTATAATTTATAAAAATATTATATTATAACAAATGGAGATGATACTATGATTCCAGAAGAAAGAAATTCATATACTTTAACTGAAGAAGAAGCTATCATATTTGCAACTGCAAAGTTTAAGCCTTTTCATAACCGACTTGAAGAAGATACACCACAACCAAATCCATTTAAAAAACTAGTAGAAAATGAAAAAGATAAACCATCAACTTTGTAATATCTTTGAACTTACTAACTATGAGATGGAAGATGAATTTCTTCTCAAACTTATCCGACGAAATATAAGTAAATTTAAAACTTCTTCAAACCCTTCTATTGCATCTTACTTGCAAGACAAAGCTCTTTCTTTAAATAAACAAAATTCAATCCGCACGTATTTATTAATTGATTCCGATACTTCAGAACTCATCGGATATTTTTGTTTAAAAATAGTCATCATAAAATTTGAAATTAATGTAAGTAAAAATATTAAAAAGAAAATTTCTTCTGATGCTATGAAAAACAATGAATTTCCATCTTTATTAATTACGAAACTCGCTAGAGACGACCAATATAAAGGTTTAGTTTCAGGGAAAACAATTTTAGAATATGCATTCTCAATAGCTTATGATATTTATAAAAAAACTGCATTGAAACATGTTTGCGTTGACTGGTACGATCATTTCAAACTAGAAAAATTTTATTGTGAAGATTGTGGCTTTAAAATATTTCAATATAGAAATACAGATAAGGGTAAAATTGTTTCTGCATTTTATAAATTTTAGTAATTGTAAGTTTCCCCCATTTTATATCAAACCAATAAAATATTTTCATTCTCTTCCAAATATTATTCTCTTTTATCGTATCAAATATCAAAGTCTTCCTAAATTACCCATCAATCTCAAACCCTAAATCTTCAATCATTTGATAATCGAGTTCATTCGGTTGCCCACCTGTAATCAGATAATCACCTACAAAGATGGAATTGGCTGCTTTTAATGCGATGGCTTGTAAAGAACGTAAATTGACTTCACGCCCACCTGCAATACGAATTTCTTTAGATGGGTTAATCAATCGAAACATCGCAATAATTCTTAAACATTTCATTGGTGACAATAAATCGAGTCCCCCGAATTTTGTCCCTTTAATTGGATGTAAGAAATTAATTGGAATACTATCAGCATCAATTTCTCTCAACGCAAATGCCATATCGATGATATCCTCGTTCGTCTCACCCATGCCACAAATAACTCCAGAACATGGCGAGATATGATTCGCTTTCATAATTTCAACCGTACGCACACGATCTTCATATGTATGTGTTGTAACGACTTCATTATGATACCTTTCGCTTGTATTCAAATTATGATTATAGCGATCCACACCCGCTTCTTTTAACTTCTCCGCTTGTTCTTCATTTGTTAAACCTAAACATGCGCAAATTTTAAGTTGTGGATGCAACACTTTAATATCATGAACCGTCTCACAGATATGATCAACCTCTCTATTTGTAGGCCCACGTCCACTCATGACAATACAATATGTACCAATATGATTCTCCGTCGCTACCTGTGCACCAGCTTTAATTTTGTCAGGTTCAACTAACGCATAGCGTTGTTTTTCTTTCATTTTCACCGATTGACCGCAATAACCACAGTCTTCTGAACAAATTCCACTTTTCGCATTTAATATCATATTGAGTTTCACTTTTTTCCCGAAAAAGTGTTTCCGAATGATATATGCTTCATTTAATAATTCAAATGTATCAATCGTTTCATCTTCAAATAATGCTAACGCCTCATCCTTACTTAATACGTCTTGATTTAAGATACGTTCTGCTAAATTTAATCTCATGTTATTAAACCCCTTACTTTAAAAAATCCCGTAAAAATTCTAAATGTAAACTTTATATATAAATAAGTTTACATTAACGGCGTGAAAAATTAAATATTTAGCCGGAAATTAAACAAAACAATAGACTAGAATATCTTAAAATATCCCAGCCTTAATCAACATATTCACCGTTATAGTCTTCATTGCAAGGGCAAGGCAACGAAATCTTTTTAACACACTCGATTTCTGCCTTACTCTCTATTCCTCATCATAATTTTTCTCTAATTTACGCAATTCATCGCGTGTTTTCTTCTGCAGACCTTCACCGTAATCCATCATTTGAACAATGTCTTTAAAGGCAGCATGTGGAATGGCCAGCTCATCTAACTCATCTGGATGTACATGTAAATCAATGTCGTCTTCACGTCCTTCTGCCAATTTATGAACGAAGTCAGGTTCTGTAACAAATGGTGACGACATGCCGACCATATCAGCGTTATTTAAAGCATCTAGTGCCGTTTCAGGTGTATTAATACCACCACTCGCAATCAACGGCACATGTCCATTTAAATACTCATATACGACTTGATTGACGCGGCGTCCATAATTGTCGCCTGGTGTACGCGTCTTATTCTGGTAAATATTGCGTCCCCAACTTGCGATAGCCACATAATGAATATTTGCGACTTCCATGACCCAATCTAAATGTTGATTAAATTCATCAACTGTATAGCCTAAATCACTACCTCTTGTCTCTTCAGGTGTCGCTCTGTAACCGAATATGAAATCACTAGGCGCCTCTTCATCGATGACTTTTTGTACTGCCTGCATGACTTCTAAGCCAAAGCGTGCTCGGTTCTCTAACGAATCAACGCCATATTGATCATGTCGTTGATTTGAGAACGTAGAGAAGAAAGTTTGAATGAGTAAACGTTGTGCAACGGAGATTTCAACGCCATCAAATCCAGCTTGAATTGCTCTAGATGTTGCATCGGCATATTGTTGTATGACGTCATGAATTTTCTCCACCGACATTTCTAAAACGTCATGTTTAATTGGAGAGTGTAACGTCATTGGACTTGGGCCATAGACTTCCCCATAATTCATAATTGCAGTATTTGAGAATCTTCCAGCATGTGCAAGTTGAATAATCGCTTTATTCCCCTCTTGTTTCATAGCTTGCGCCACTTTTCTTAAACCAGGAATACAAGCATCATCAGAAATATTAAACCCATATTCAAATAACTGACCATATGGCTCGATATAAGCTGCGCCAGTTACTTGTAATCCTGCTGAATTGGCACGACGTTTCGCATAACGTATGTCTTCCTCTGTTATATGCCCTTCTTTAGTAGACGAGTTCGTCGTCATGGGCGAAAGAACAAATCGATTAGCTAATGTAATGCCATTAGATAGTGTAATAGGTTCTAGCAGTGGTGCGAATTTCGACATTTTATGACATCCTCTTTCGTTCATTTTTGTATTATTTTCAAAGTATCATGCTTTATGACAATACTCAATCGACTTGTTTGTGAACTGTTTTAGCACCCCTTTTCAGAAAAAGAAGAAAAACACTAGAACATTTGTGTGACGTATAAACTAAATTCCTACAAAATTTCACTAAACACGTTAAAATGGTGGTGGGTATTATAATTAAGGGACTAAACAATTAACTTTGGAGATGAGCGCCAAGTGGATTTCAATATATTAGATTATGCCATGATTGATGAAGGCAAGGATGCGACGCAAGCTTTACAAGATACCACAAGACTTGCGAAACTCGCTGATGACTTAGGCTACAAGCGTTTCTGGTTAACAGAACATCATGATGTTCCAGCGTTTGCGAGTGGTAGTCCTGAATTATTAATGATGCATTTATTAGGGGAAACGAAGCGCATTAAGTTAGGGTCTGGTGGCGTCATGTTGCCTCACTATAGCCCGTTTAAAGTGGCCGAAAATTTTAAAATGTTAGAGGCACTCCATCCTGGTCGGGTTGACTTGGGTATCGGCAATAATCCAGGTACAGCGGTGGTCAAACGCGCAATGGATGAGGACAAGCGTGACTATCTTGATTATGCACAAAGCATTGAGGATATTCGTCATTATTTGACGCAAGCACCAGAGGAACAACGTGTAGGACAAGTGATTAGTCAACCTCACCTATCACGTCATCCAGAAATGTGGCTCTTAAGTGCAAGCCAACGCTCAGCTAAATTAGCTGCTACACAAGGCATGGGCTACACATTAGGAACATTCTTATTACCTAGCCAAGATAAGATTGATGCAGCTAAAGCGTCAGTAGAGACGTATCGTGAACACTTTCAACAAACTGCATTAAACATGTCACCCACAGTCATGTTAACAACGTTTGCGATTGTAACGGACACTGAAGAAGAAGCGCAAGACTTACTACACGCACTTGACGTGTGGCTACTAGGCAAACGTCAATTTGCCGAGTTCGACCGCTTCCCATCCATCGAAACAGCACAACAATATAACTTAAGTGACCGTGATAAACGCGTTATCGCTCAGCATCGTGCACGCATCTTAGCTGGCACAATCGAGCAAGTGAAACCCCGCTTGGACGCAATGATCCAAGAATTTAAGGCGGATGAAGTCTTAGTCGTACCGCTATTACCAGGCATCGACCAACGATGTCGTACAATTGAACGCATCGCACAAGCGTATTTATAAATAAAGAAAGGATGATATAAAATGGCTAAATTAGCTAATTATTTATATGTTGAAAAGGTAGGAAACCAATATATTTATCGTATGACACCTGAATTACAAGATGACGTAGGTACAGTAGGTTATGTAGAATTTATGGGACCAGATGACGTTAACGTCAATGATGAAATCGTGAGTATCGAAGCATCTAAAACTGTGTTAGATGTGCAATCTCCACTTGCAGGTAAAATTGTCGAACGTAATACGAAAGCTGAAGATGAGCCAGCTATTTTAAATTCTGAAAAGCCAGAAGAAAATTGGTTAGTTAAATTAGAAAATGTAGATGAAGCAGCATACGACGCATTACCAGATCCAGATGAGGACTAAATGTCAGTGAACCAACAAGAACGTTTAGCTTATCTTATTGAAACGATGTGGAAGGAACAATATGGTGACAAACCTTTAGACCTCCCTCACACTGACACAGAACAGTGGGAATTGTATCGTGGTTTGGCCAATGTTCGTCCACCTGAGCCTGTCAGTTCTGAGTACTTAGATATTCAAGATGCCTATTTATCTACATTAAACAACCAACAAGACATTACACATATTGATGATTTAACACCTGTTTCAGATGAGCCATTATATTTATGGCTAGGTGACATCACAACACTTGATATTGACGGTATCGTCAACGCAGCGAATAGCCGATTCTTAGGATGTATGCAAGCGAATCACGACTGCATAGATAACATCATTCATACCAAGGCTGGTGTACAGTTACGTCTAGATTGCGCTCATATAATTGAGCAACAAGGACGTAAAGAAGGTGTTGGTAAAGCAAAGGTTACCTCTGCTTATAATTTACCAGCCAAATATGTCATTCATACGGTTGGACCGCAAATTCGTAAACAACCTGTATCTCAGATGAATAGAGATTTGCTTGCACGTTGTTATCGTAGCTGTCTAGCGCTTGCCGATGAAAAGGGGTTAAGACACTTAGCATTCTGTTGTATTTCAACAGGTGTCTTTGGATTCCCACAAGACGAGGCAAGTCGTATAGCGATTGAAACGACACGTCAATATTTACATGAAACTGGCTCAGAGTTGAAAGTACTCTTTAACGTATTTACAGATAGAGATTTAGAACTATATAAGGAGGCTTTCAATGACAACAACAGATAACCCAACGCATAACGAGAATTGGATAGCGCTTGATAAGGCGCAACAACAAGACGCCACTCAAACGGATATCTTGGCACAAGCCATTGATGAAGCTGATGCCATCGTTGTCGGCATAGGCGCTGGTATGTCTGCTTCAGACGGTTTCACTTATATTGGTGAACGTTTTACGCAGAACTTTCCCGACTTTATCGAGAAATATAATTTCTTCGATATGTTGCAAGCGAGTTTGCACCCGTTTGATAGTTGGCAGGAATATTGGGCATTTGAAAGTCGTTTCGTGAAGTTGAACTACTTAGACCAACCTGTCGGCCCTTCTTACGTTGCACTTAAAAAGATGCTTGAACACAAGGATTATCATATTATTACGACCAATGCAGATAATGCCTTTTTAGTGGCAGATTATGATTTAAATAAAGTATTTCATATACAAGGAGAATACATTCTTTGGCAATGTAGCCAACACTGTCATGCACAAACATATCGTGATGATGATGCCATTCGCGAAATGGTAGCCAAACAAGAAGACATGAAAATCCCATATGAGTTGATTCCACATTGCCCAAAATGTGATGCCCCTATGGAGATTAACAAACGTAAAGCACAAGTCGGCATGGTTGAAGATGCAGATTTCCATGCACAATTAAATCGCTACAATCATTTTCTAGATACTCATAAGAATGGCAAAGTGTTATATCTTGAAATTGGTATTGGTTATACGACACCACAATTTGTGAAACATCCTTTCCAACGTATGACGCGTCACAATCCCAATGCCGTGTTTATGACGTTAAACAAGAAAGCGTATCGTATCCCTAAATCAATCCAAGATAGAACCATTCATCTCACTGAAGATATAGCATCATTAATCATTAACGCACAAAGACAATTAACAACTTAGGAGACAAAAACATGTATTTAATAGAACCTATTCGTAATGGTAAATATATCGATGATGGCGCCGTAAACTTGGCGATGCAAGTATATATTAATAACAATATCTTTCTGGACGAAGATATATTACTTCCATATTATTGCCAACCTAAAGTAGAAATCGGTCGTTTCCAGAATACAGCGGTTGAAATCAATCAAGACTACGTCGATGAGAACAACATTAAAGTCGTACGTCGTGATACAGGCGGTGGCGCAGTTTACGTCGATGATGGTGCTGTCAACGTATGTTGTATTTTAGAACAAGATACATCCATTTATGGTGATTTCCAACGCTTCTACCGCCCTGCTATTCAAGCGTTGCATAATTTAGGCGCAACTGACGTCATTCAAAGTGGTCGTAATGATCTCGCTTTAAATGAGAAGAAAATTTCAGGTGCTGCGATGACATTATTGAATAACCGTATTTATGGTGGTTATTCATTACTATTAGATGTCGATTACGACGCCATGGTCAACGTATTGAAACCAAACCGTAAGAAGATTGAATCTAAAGGCATCAAATCAGTCCGTGCCCGCGTCGGTCAAATCCGAGACGCTTTAGACCCTAAATATCAAGATATCACCATTCATGAATTCAAAGATCTCATGATTAGGCAAATTATGGGAATAGATGACATTAAAGATGCCAAACGCTATGAATTAACAGACGAAGATTGGGCTGGCATTGATCAATTAGTCGCTGAAAAGTATGATAATTGGGAATGGAACTATGGCCGTTCACCACGATATGAATACAATCGAAATGAGCGCTTTAGTTGTGGCACAATTGATATTTCCCTATCAATTGAACATAACCGTATTGCCGCTTGTCGTATTTATGGAGATTTCTTTGGTCAAGGTAACATTCACGATGTTGAAGAACATTTAATTGGTACGCGCATGGTCAAAGCTGACTTGATTGAACGTTTGAATGACATTGATTTGACGTTCTACTTTGGCAATCTTAGCGTAGAAGAATTTGTGTCATTTATATTGAGTTAATTGCAGAGATAGACGTATTTTAGAATGGATAACTAAAAGAATTCATTTCAAGCCTATGATTGACTATTTTACAATCATAGGTTTTTTTATATTCATAGAGAATTCTCATAAATGTAAAAAGAATTTGACATTATCTCTCATGATGCTATGCTATAAATGTAAAATACTTTTGACATTTAGAGGTGAAATATATGTTTTATATCTTACTTTTCATTAGCGTACTAATTTTTGGTATCATTTGGACAATTATTACAAATAAGTATCTCCCAAGCGAAACGCTAGATACTAAAAATACTGATAGAACTGGTTACGATGAGAGACAACGCACAATGTTTTTAGAAATATTTTCTAAAACTTTTGTAGGTTTAGTTTATACCTTTTTCATCGGTATGATTTTAAAAATATTCGCTTTATACCAAGGACATCATACGGTTTATCCGTTTAATCAATTCCCAGAATTGGCTTATATATTAATAGTAGCTTTACTATTAGTAATGAATTACTTTATAGTGAAAAAGAAATACACGCCATAGGACTGATTAAAATGAAAAACAAAATAAGAGAATACCGGAAACAAATGGGTATGTCTCAAGACACATTAAGTAAAAATGTGAACGTTTCCCGTCAGACAGTTAATGCAATCGAGAACAATAAATACGATCCAACCTTGCAACTTGCATTTAAATTAGCAAAGCAATTCAATACAACTGTGGACGACCTATTTAATCCTTAAAAATTATAAGTAGGTGATAATAATGTTAAAAAGACAAGATGAAATGGAAAAACAACATTTTAGTATAGCTAGTAAATGGACTACAGTTTACTTTTTTATCGTATTAGCGGTTTATAATTTCTATATTAAATTTACTGAGGGAGATTTTAATATAGTCTGGTTGATTTTACTCATCGGTTTAGTTATCTATTGGGGCATTGCAACGTACTTAAAATATAAGACGCGAATCAAAGATTAGCTTGTCAGAAATTTAAATGGTTCATCCATTACTTAAAATACATTTTTACACTTTCGGATATTAAAATGCTTTAACAAGTTTTATAATACATTTAGTAAACACCAGTCCCCTCACCACGCCAACTAGTGAGGGGTTTTTTGATACCCAAACGACCACTAAAAAAACCTGAGCTTACGTATGTAAATCACATACATTAAGCCCAGGTTCAACTTATTTATTAAAATGTATTGAGTGTTATTGTATAACCATGTCAAAAGTCAATCACGTTTATTATTTTTTAATTAATGTACCAATCTTACCATCTAGGGCATCTCCTAAATCTTCAAGAGATGTGATTAATACACTACCTTCTGGATTTTTCTCGATAAATTGTAATGCTGCTTCTACTTTAGGTAACATACTACCTTTTGCGAATTGACCGTCAGCAATATGTTGATTCATTTCATCTACTGTTACTTCACCTAAAGCTTCTTGATTATCTTTACCGTAATTAATATAAACATAATCTACTGCTGTTAAGATGATTAATTGATCTGATTTTAAGTGTGCTGCTAGTAAAGCACTTGTTTTATCTTTATCGATAACAGCATCGACGCCTTTATAGTTACCTTCTTCTTTGACAACTGGGATACCGCCACCACCAGCTGCAATAACTAATGTACCGTGTTTAATTAATGTTTCAATACTATCTAGTTCTACAATGTTGATTGGCATTGGAGAAGGTACAACACGACGATAACCTCGTCCAGAGTCTTCTACAAATTTATAACCTTTTTCTTCCATTGTTTGTTCCGCTTGTTCTTTTGTATAGAATAAGCCAATTGGTTTCGTAGGATTATTGAATGCTTGGTCATCACCAGCTACTTCAACTTGAGTCACTAATGTAACCACTTGTTTATCAATATTTAAAGCATGAAGTTCATTTAATAAGCTTTCTTGTAGTTGATAACCAATGTAAGCTTGACTCATTGCGCCACATTCTGGGAATGGGAACGCTGGTCCTTGACCATTTTCAGCTGCATAATTTAATCCTAAATTAATACTGCCGACTTGTGGTCCATTACCATGGCTGATTACAACTTCATAACCTTTTTGGATTAAGCTAACTAATGATTTAGCTGTTCCTTTAACTAATTCTAATTGCTCTTCAGGTGATTGTCCTAAAGCGTTACCACCTAAAGCCACTACGATTTTAGACATAGGTAGGTCTCCCTTCAATTATTCTCCTAAAGTTGCAACCATTACAGCTTTAATAGTGTGTGCTCTGTTTTCAGCTTCTTGGAAGACAACAGATTGTTCACTTTCAAAGACTTCGTCAGCAACTTCCATTTCAGTTAAGCCATATTTTTCTTGGATTTCTTTACCAATTTTAGTTTCAGTATCGTGGAATGATGGTAAGCAGTGTTCAAAGATGGCACGTGGGTTACCAGTTTTTTCCATCATTTCTTTAGTTACACGATATGGTTCTAATAATTTGATACGTTTTTCCCAAACTTCGTCAGGTTCACCCATTGATACCCAAACGTCTGTGTAGATAACGTCTGAACCTTTAACACCTTCATCGATGTCATCAGTCACTAAGATTTCGCCACCATTTTTAGCTGCGATTTCTTTACAACGGTTTAATAACTCATCTGTTGGATTTAATTCTTTAGGGCAAACTAAGTGGAAAGTCATTCCCATGATAGCTGCACCTTGCATTAATGCATTTGCTACATTGTTACGTCCATCTCCAACATATGTGAAGTTGATTTCGTGGTATGGTTTTTTCAATACTTCTTTTGCTGTTAAGAAGTCAGCAAGTACTTGAGTTGGATGATCTTCATCTGTTAAGCCGTTCCACACAGGCACACCTGAATATTTCGCTAATTCTTCAACAGTACGTTGTGAGAAGCCACGGTATTCGATTCCATCATACATACCACCTAATACACGAGCAGTATCTTTCGCAGATTCTTTTTTACCCATTTGGCTTCCAGTTGGTCCAAGATATGTCACGTGAGCGCCTTGATCATATGCTGCAGTTTCAAACGCACAACGTGTACGAGTAGAATCTTTTTCAAAAATTAATGCGATGTTTTTACCTTTAAGTTTTTGCTGTTCTATACCGGCGTATTTCGCGCGTTTTAAATCCTCTGATAGATTTAGTAAAAACTCAACCTCTTTTTGTGAAAAGTCTAATAGTGTTAAAAAACTTCTGTTTCTTAAATTTTGCATCTTGTACAACTCCTTTGTGATATCTTTCACATGTATTGTAAGCGATTGCGAAATATAATACAACACTTTTCAAATAACTTTATAAATTATTTATGTATAATTGACAAAATGTTTACAATGACATGTTTTTTGATATATTTACAATTTTTAGCGCTATAATGAAAGTGACTACTATGATTTTTATGATTTTATTATTACACATAAAATAGCATTATTAAACTTATTTAGTAAATACTTTCTTTTAGGAATTTATATACCAAAAAACCTTCTTTGTAATGTCGATACAAAGAAGGTTTATTTTAGTGCTATGCGTCTTTAGCGCCTCGATCAATCATATCTTGTTTAGTAACAATAGGATATTTCTTAAATACAAGTGAACCAATCCAACCTGCAAGTCCACCAACGATAGCCATGACAACGCCATAAATAACGACTGTCATTGGATTATTAAAACCAAACATTACAAGGAATCCAGCAATTGGTGTTGCTGTACCTGTCGCATCATTGATCATGCCTGATAATGCGATTATTAAACCTGCAGCTGCTCCACCAAAGAAATTCGTTATGTAAATCGGAATTGGGTTAGCTGACACTATATCTGCTTGAGACAAAGGTTCAATACTTACTGAAATCGTTGACTTGCGATCACCTAATTTTAAACGGTGGAATAATGTACCGTTCATAAAAGCTGAACTAAATGCTGCCATTGCCCCGATTGCCATAGGTATACCTGTTAGTCCTAATAAAGCTGTCAATGCCATTGAACTTAATGGCGCAGTACCAACAACTGTAATGATACCGCCGAGAACAATCCCCATAAATATTGGATTCGTGTCTGTACTACTTTGAATAATGTCACCAATTTTTAAAAGTGTGTTATTAACGACTGGCGTTAAACCTGCTGCAATCAATCTTGCAAGTGGCGCAAGTAGAACTACTGAACCAATCAAATCAACGCCATCTGGAACATATTTCTCTGTATACTTCATAACGTAACCGATAAGATAACCTGCGAAGAAACCTGGTAAGAGATCCATACCACCACAGGCAGCACCAATAACTAGTGCGTAGACTGGAGATACACCAATCGCAAGCGCAGTTAAGCCGGCTGCAGCAACACCGCCAAGACCTCCCGCAGCATCCCCTAACTCCTCTAGAAATTTGATTCCGAATACTTCTCCACCAACATACTTGTTGAATGCTTCGACTAAGAATGTCGCAATAGCCGCGTTTGCCAGTGCTCCCATCGCACGCATTCCGTTAGGCGCTTTATACGTAAATAATGTAAAAATAATAAGAACTAAAATTAAGAATAAAGTACCAATTAGTAAATCCATAAAATTTTCCCATCCCCTTGTAGATAATAAAAAAATGAGAATATAAGTTAACTGTTTTAGACGCCTAAAGTTATCTTTTATCCTCATTTAGTGACTATTTTACTAAAAAAACAAATTATATTCCACGGAATTTATTATTTTTTATGTAAAAAGCAAAATTCATACTATGCAAAAGAATATATACGAATTTCGCATTTAATATTATTATTTGGTAAATGGAATGACTTTTTATTTATTATTAACGTAGCGCAATTTTAAGTAGATTACTTTTGATTTCAATAAAGTTAATATTTTTATTCTTTTTGTTTGTAAAAATAGTTTTATTTTAATTTGAATGGGTATTTATTAAAAGTAGATACATAATTGATGTATTTGTTTTGGAATAATCATTGCATTAGTAATTTCTTACGTGTTGAATTACATGCTCTTTTCTTTTCAATTTAGATTGAATTACTCACACTTCCTTAAATTATAGAGTACATTTATGAATCACTAATGATCCCATGCCGATAAAATGTATCCTTACTATACATTTTATTAAAACCCAATAATTGTATTTTCCCAAAACGCCAATATGGCCGTTAAAGCACTTATAGTTCTCCCAATGCTATAAGTACTTTTGCTATGTATAAAACAAGGGAATGAAACTGAATTCAAGTTAAATTCTGTCTCACTCCCTACCCCATATTATGTCTTAAATATTACCTTGGGCATCTGCAGTTTTTATAAATGCTATAACTCCCTCTATCATTCCAATAACACCAGGAATACCTGTCCAACAAAATAATATATATAATAGTGCTTTACCATATTGCTTTCTATAAAATCTGTGTGCCCCCAAGCTACCTAAGAAAAATGCTAACGCTGCATAAACATATTTATTCACTATAAGTTCGTCTCCTTTAACCAAATGATTTAAAGAAACGCCAAAAAGTTCTGTCATCTCCAATAATGCATGTATGTCTGGAGAACTGACATCCCTTTCCCAATTTGAAATAGAATGTCGAGAAACATTTAGTTTTTCTGCCAACCTCTCTTGAGACATCTTTTTAGACTTCCTTAAGTTTCTAATACGTTCCCCTACACTCTTGGTTTTCAAATTGATCCGCTCCTTTACGTTGCCATCATATGATTAAAATCTTGTTTATTCTAGCGAAAATTATGAACAAATACGTTATTTTTGTAGAAATTTAGTGATTTGAAGCAATTTTTTTAATTTAAGACCTTCCGGAATAGAGGGTCAGTCTAAAATTAAAAATTATAAATATGGTTTGATTTCTTGATAGTTTTAATTAAAAATAAAGCAACTAAACTAAAAATCACTATTCCAACAAGTCCAGTTGAACCATAAAGTAATGGATTGAATTGTGATTCTTTTATAGAGAAAGTAGTTACAGTACTTGAAAATTGATTTAAAATTCCGTGCATTATCGCTGGCACAAAGATATTTCCAGATTTGATATATGAATAAAATAGAATAATGCCAAACGGAATACACATTAATATCATCATTATATTTCCTAGAATTGGATGATTAGGATAATTATGCCCCATTAAGATAAGAGGGAGATGCCATAATCCCCATATAAAGCCGCCTAAAATTAATCCTTTTGTTATTCCAATATTAGTCAATTTAGGGTACATGAAAGCTCGCCAACCTAACTCTTCACCTAGATAAGCAATCATGCTAAATAGTATACCTATTGATAGATTAAGTATTATTGGAATCAATAAGTTGATAAATAGCGGTACATCTGGTAAGAAAATAAAAATTTCTTTCATTCTATCTTGTTGTTCTGTGCTATTTAGAAATTGATTGGGATTCAACATATAAGAAACTAAGTAAATAATTATCAAAGCCAATAGCATCATCAATGGATGTATAAACCAATATTTAATTTTTCCTAATCTAAGTCCGAAGAACTTCCAAAACTTTTTGTCACGATAATAAATTGCCCATACAATGATTGCCGTAATAGCAGGAAACAACATCGTTAAACTCGCAATTATTGAGAAAGCTTGAAGTCCGCCGATTAAATAAACAAGACCTTCAATACTATAGGTTAAAACGAACACTAAAATAATATATGTAAGTAATGAACGACGCATCGTTGATTTGGTACCTCCTTATGATTGATTTAATTTTTGGGCTTTCTTTTTCTAAGCCAAAGTAAAATGCTCAAAATAATTGCACTTCCTATATATAATCCAAGAAATAATCCTATTATGCCAAAAACGCCTTGTTGTGTTTCATGGAATTTAATGATAGATTGGCTTGAACTCATAAAGACAAATCTAACGGTTTCTAGACAGACTAAATGAAACAACATATTTGCCCATAAGGAACCAGCAAATTCTCTGTATAATTGTAACGTGATGCCAAATATATAAAACTGAATCATTAAACCTACAACTGACAATAGTTCTGGATTACCTAAATGTATTAAGTTTGAAATAATATGCGCTACCCCACCAATAATTGCAAATAATAATGCTTGGATAAATAATGATGGAATAAATTTGAACTATTTTCGTAACTCATTTAATATCAATCCACGAATCAACACTTCTTCTGGAAAAGCCTCATATAATACTGCGAAAAGACAATTAAATAAAAACATTGCCCAAATATGTATATCCGTACTTACGCTCACATTTTGCATTAAACCTGTACTAATACCTATTACTAATACGATAAATGTAATTAAAAATGGTAGTGCCAATGCTATGATTAAATCTCACTTATTACTATACCCTTTTAATTTAATTTCTTTTAAAATGTCTGGGTTCTTTGAGTGAATGTACTTTAATGTTATCAATGTCCCAACGGTAAATATAACTCCACTTATCAGTTGACCAATAGGTTTCGCTAGACCATGATTCATAACAAGCCCACCTAATTCTCCTGCAACTTCCAATATAGCAATTGTGAGAATCATATAAGTTAAAATCTTATAAATACTAAATTGCCTTACCTTCATAAATCATTATCTCCTTCAAGTTAAATTTTTATGAGTGCAATTTAAGGCTAACATAATAAAGCACAAAGCTTAATAACTGCTTTGTGCTTAGTTTATTTATATGGATTTCATTACCTTTTCTACAAGACTATTCACTTTTTTATTTACAGATTGCTTATTACTTCGGTTGAGTTGATCAATATAAAATTTTTTTATATTAGAAATACCAACTAAATTTAGTGGATACTTCAATACTCTATAACCTAGATTCAAATTTAATAAATTAAACCATTCACTTCCACCAATTGTATATATAACTATTGCTTTTTTATCTTTCCATAAACCGTTTTTATAATATTGTTTATTTTTGAAACTAAAAGCCTCATTAGGCCAAAATGTCATATCAATAAATCCTTTAAGCAACATTGGCATGTTTAACCAATATAGAGGATAAATGAATATTAATGTATCACTTTGATTAATAATATTTATAAATTTATTTTGCTTATCTGTTAATTCATGTTTATATCCTTTTTCTAAAATAAGTATGTCTTCTTTAATAAGTTGTAGATTGAAAATATACTTCTCTTTATTTTCCAATTTTTGAGTTAATAATTTAAAAATTCCATAACATGTCCCTGATTGATTTCCAGCGTATATAATACTAATCATACTCTTTAACTCCTGCTAACATATTCAAAATTTCTGTTTTATTTTCCTCAAATTTCATGTCTTGTGAGAGCTCCTTAACTTGTTCCAATCTATTCAATATATTAATTTGTTCATTAATACTTCTTTTATAATCCTTAATAATTCGATCTAAGTACTTAGTAGATTGGATGTTACACTCTTTTGAAGTAGGCTTGTTAAATAAATTTACAATATACTTTATTTCTTCTAGGCTTAAGTTTAATCGTTTCAAATCTTTGATAAGTTTCAATGTTGTATAGACAGTCTGATTAAATTCCCTATAATTATTTTGATTTCTAGAAATGTTAATCAAGCCTTTTTCTTCATAATAACGAATCATTGATTTAGATATATTAAGCTTTTTGGAAACTTCATCTATTTGCATTTTTTCATCCCCTTCCTATGTTATTTAAAAGTTATCATTAAACTATACTTGAAGGTCAATAAAAAAAGAGACTAAATTAGTCTCTCAAATTAATTCTCTGCACACTTTTCATTGCAACTAAAATTATTGCTATTACGAATAATACTATTGCTATGAGTGAAGATGTATTACCGTATGCGCCACCGGTTAGGAGTATGTTTTTAACTTTAATAATATATTGAATTACGCCGTAGTCATCGTTATGCGTTGCGATATGGACAAAGTCTGACAGGTTCCAGCACATATGCATAAAAACACTTGGCCAAATTGAGTTAAATTTATACGCCGTCATACCGTACAATATACCAGCGACCGTGCCACTTACGACTAATAATATTAGACTAACACCAGACATCCCTCCATTAAACAAATGGACTAAAGCGAATAATACTGATGTAACAATGATGGCAAAGGTAATATTCGCTTTCTTTTCAATGTAGCCCATTAATAAGCCTCGTACTGTTAATTCTTCAGCTATAGGTGCACATATTCCACCTAAAACAATAATTTCAAATAACATTTCTAGATATTCTATTACAGTATCAGCTTTCGTTATTTCAAAATGACCTGGAATAAAGACGCAATAAATGATGATATTTATAATCGGAATCAGTAAGCCAACTGATAGATAACTGAGTTTACATTTAGGTAAGTTAATACGATAGTCACTTAATTTCTCTTTAAATCCTTTATTAATTAAAAATTTAATGAATAAAAAGGTAAGTCCCACATAGGTGATACCATGTAAGATTGTTTCAAATGATTTCAAATCTAACAAATGCCATAGTAAAGCAATATTTTGCGCAATGACTGTTAATACAAACGTCAAAATAATGACACCAATCATCTTCAAATACTTAATTATTAAATGCATCATGTACCTCCTAAGTTGAAGTAGGAGACCGATACTATTAACTTGTAAAGATTTGTGTTATTGTACCGCACACGATAACTACCAAAATTAATACGAACCACCACTTTTGAGATAAGAAATCCCAAAAATTTAAATGTTCAGGATATGATTGTGATTCTTCTCTTTTATAAGGATGAGACGTTTGCCCTGTTAATAATTCGTCTGTGGAAATGTCAAAACGTTGCGCTAATTGCACAATCATTTGCGCATTCGGTTCAATCGTACCCTGTTCCCATTTGGAAACGGTTTGGCGTGTCGTGTGTAATTCAGTAGCTAATTGATCTTGAGTTAGATCATTCTCTTTACGATGTTTCCTAATCTGTTCAGCAAGTTTCATAGTTATGGTCACCTCTCTTCTAACTTAGCAAGTTCATTTGTCACTTTCCGCATACAAAATGGCGCGTTCCCTTGAATTTCGCTAACATTTTGTTTCCAAAACTTAGCATATCATGTTAACTATATTTTTATCAGTCAATTTTCTACTATACAAATTTATGCTATGTTATTAATAGATAAAAAAATCACTAGGGGTGCATTTAATATGCTGAGAGGAAGTAAAAACTTTCAACCCTTGAACCTGTTGGTTAGTACCAGCGTAGGAAAGTGAAATACATATACTGCTATTTCTTTCAAATTCACTTTTTTACGAAAAATTGTCTATTGGAGGAATTTTTTTATGGAAAAATTAATTGTTGGTTTAGAATGGTTTTTAAATCCTGATCACTTACCTTTAATTTTAGGTATTGAAAAAGGCTGGTTTAAAGAAGAAGCGTTAGAAATTGAAATGATTGAACCAGAAAAACACTTCGATGCATTGGAAGAAATCGAAAATAATTCAATGGATATTGCAATTACTGAACCTATTCATTTAGTTGAAGATAAAGCAACTAATCAAAATGTGGTAGGTTTTGCCAGATATCTACACACTAATGGCGGTGTTATGTATAACAAAGATAAAGGAATAAAGACACCTAAAGATTTAGTTGGCAAACGTCTTCAATATCCTGGAGCCCCTGACCTAGGAGGTATTGCTATTGCCAAAACAATGATTGAAGCTAATGGTGTAACATACAAAGAGGGAGATATAACACCAGTTAATAATAATTTTTATCATACTGACGCACTATTAAATGATAAAGCAGATGCTGCCACACTTATATTTGAAAACTTTGAGATTCTCGAAGCAAAAAGTAAAGGTTTAAATGTAGATTATTTTGCATTAAAAGATTATAACGTGCCAGACTTTTGCCAGTTAATTTTTATTACAACTCCTAATAAATTAAAAGAGGATAAAGGAAAAATTAAAAAATTCCTTAAAGTCATTAAAAAAGCAATTCAATTTATTAATACTCATCTCGAAGAAGCAGTCGATGTTTATGCTAAATATACTCAAACGGATGTAAGTAATCAATTAAATAAAGACACAATCATTGCAACTACCAAATGTTTTACTAATGATTTATCTATGAGCCCAGAATTTTATGATGACTTACAATTATGGCTTAAGGAAAATGGCAAAATTGAAACAACTATAGATGCTAAAGAATACTTTAATAACCATTTATTATTTAACAGAACCTCTAAATAATAATGATAAGAGCACACTAAATTTCAGATTAGCGTGCTCTTAATTTATATATTATTTCTCAGATTTCGAAGCTTTGCGTTTTCTAATAAATGCTAACCCTAAACCACCAAGTAACACTGACCATAACGTTGTATTTGTTTCAGTTTGACCTGATTTTGGTAGTTCACTAGTTTCTTTGTTATTAGAAGTATTTAAATGGTTTGCCTCCTCAGACACTACACTTCCATAGTTAGTTGCCCCTACGTGATGACTTGAAGATTTTGTGCTTACCACACTCAAATTATGAGTGTTAGAATTTATTGTTTGCTTATCACGGCTTTCTTCTTGATGATTTGCATGGGCACCTTGATTCATATTATGAGAAGTACCTTTATTCTCTACTTCTTCATGTGATTGTGCACTTGTATCATTGTTATCTTCTTGATCTGAGATAACTTCGTCGCTATCATCTTCAAAAATGTCACCGTCGACTTCATAAGGTGGTTCTATGCCCTCATCATTTCCATTAGTGTCATCAGAAGAATGGTTGTCTTCATCATTACTTGAAGTATCGTCACCATTATCAGGTTGTTCTCCATTATCTACATCATGATCTGTATTTGAACCCTCATTTTCAGAAGGTGGGTTAGGCGTTGTATCGTCATCATTAGACTCCCCGCTAGTATTTCCCGGGTTATCATTAGATTGGCCGTCGTCCTCGTTCTGATCGCCTGTTAAATCATCTAATTCCCAGGCGGATGTTGTGCCAGACAATTCGAATGACGCAATCAACATTGGTTTGCCGTTAGGACTTTCTTCAGCACTTTCAAAAGTAATGCCTTCAGGTGAAATATCTTTATTATCTGGGTCGTATAAATATTTCACAAAATACGGTTCATTAGGATTAGTAATATCATAAATCATAATACCACCAACACGTTCTAGACCGACAAATGCATATGAATGACTATCTACTTTACCAACGACCACATTTTCAGCTTCAGGACCTTTATCATCACTACGGTCATCTACTTTAATGTCATCAGCCGCTTCATAATTAGCATTAAAGCGTTCAGGTAATAAATCTAAGACGCGTTGCTCAATATCGCTACCACTGTCATAAATCATTTCTAAATCGGAAGCTCTTAAGATAGAGAATGAACGACCACCATAAGATACAAGCGCATTGTATTTACCATCTGCATCTTTAAACGCATGCGATGTCGTAACTTTCAAACGACCCAATTGTTCGTCATCAAATAAGCCATTTTTCACCATATCATCTAGTTCTGCTTGCGTGTAACCTTGATAATAACGTGCATCCAATTGAATATCATCCTTCAATTTCTTCACACGTTTTTCTTCAGAATAACCCTCATAATCTTGAGAATCTCCTTCGTTCGCAATCAATAAATAGGTTTCGCCATTGTAGTCATACGTATCGATGCCATCTGGTTGTAACAGTCCTAATACTGGCGCACGGCGCAACTCAGATTTACCATCTTCATCTGATACATCCATTGCATTTTGTGCTAGCGAATGATCTTTGTAAGGCAACCCTTTCACTTGGACAATTTGTCCTTTCGCGATATCGACCTTCGCAATGGCACTGACTTCCTGTAATGTTACATAGGCATATTTACTTTGACTATCTACCGCAATATATTCTGGTTCAATATTTAAGTAAGCATCTTCCGCATTAGGACCTAACGCACGAATACCTTCTTGATGTTCTTTCGTGAACATTGCTGTACGGACATTATTGACAGTCACATTAGCTGGGCCACCCGTGACATCAATGACTGACACAGATCCTGGTGGGTTAACTGTGTAATCGTCGCTCGGTTCTCCCTCGTTAGCTACTAATAAATATTTACTATCTTTAGAAAAAGTGACCATATCAGGAAGACTGCCAACCGTCACATTATTGATGTAATCACCATTTGAACCGTAGAATACAACATGTCCTGGCTTCGTCTTATCCACTGCTGGCGCAGACACAGCTACATAATCTCCGCTCGGATGTACCGTTACACTCGTTAAATCACCCGCTTCAATTCCATTATCTTGTAGATAAATACGCTTTACTAAATTAATTGCGCCATCCTTTCCAGGATGTTTCACATCAATAATATCCAACGCTTCTTTATCGCCATTCACTGAATACGCATAGCCATTCTTCGGATTGTACTTCACAATTTCTGTGCCACCATTCCCGAAATCTGCGCCACTTGTATAACGACCTTTATGCGTAATATTCAACTGATCTTGACCAGTTCGAGACGCATTCTTTGTACGTTGTGCTGACGTCCATTCAGGTATTGTAGATAGAATCGCTTTCGGTTGTTGGTCTTGCGTGTTCGCATCACGTTGCAATGTATTGAAGAGCACTTGTTTTTGTTTCGTAGACATGTACTTCATTTGTGTTTGAGGTACGTCCGAAACTGCTACATCACTCTCTTCTGTAGCCGTTACTTTATTCATTTCTTCTTTTGAAAAAGGTTGTGTGCGAGTACGCTTTTCATTAGTATTTGTTACTTCTTCAGTTGACGTTACATTGGATTGAGATATCTCAGAATTTGCTTTTTGGTTAGTTTGTTGTGTCGTATTAATTTTTTCTGATTGTTTGTTTTCAGTAGTTGGTTGTGTTGGTTTTTTAGTTTCTTTTGTAGGTGCTTCTTGCGTGTTGCTTTGTGAAGATGTTTCTTTAGTTTCATGTTGTGGCTGTTCTTCAGTTTGTGATTGTTCGTTTTTAGGTTGAACCTCTGTAGTTGATGTCTCTTGTGTCGTTACTTCTTGTTTAGAAGTGGATTGTGTCTTTTCCTGTATAGGTTGCTCAGTTGAAGTCACTTCTTGTGTCGTAACATCATCAGATGCTTTATTTTGTTGTGTTTTTGGTTCTTCTGTAGATTGTTCTGATGTTTCATTACTTTGAGTATCATTATGTATAACTTCGTTTGACTCAGTATCCGCCTCGTTTGATTGAGTTTCCTCAGAAGAAGCATCTTCATTAGTCTTTGTTTCTTGTGTTGCTATCGCTTTGTTTTGTGGTTGTTCAACACTTTGCGTTGATGTTTCATGATTAGGTTGTTCTTCAGTTGATTGCGCTTGTTCCGTAGATACCTTTTCAGAAGTGTTCGTCTCATTAATCTCTGCAGCAGACGCTTGGCCGCTACCTAAAAAAAATAAACTCCCAACTAAAATAGACGCCGCTCCGATTGAGTATTTACGAATAGAAAACGACTCATGCTTATTCCCTAACTGCTTCTTATTCATAAAAAATCCCCCTATAAGATAAAAGTGTATACACCACCATCTTACAAGAGGAATATTTATGGATTATTTGGAGTGAGTAAAGAAATGGTAAAGTGCAAATGTTACTCAAATACACCTCTAGAAGACATCACTCTCTTATACTCTACTACAATGTCTTCGTCTATAATTTTATTAACATGTTTTTTATGTTTAAGTTCTAGCCGGGCATTTTGAAAACTTCTAAATCCTAAATCAACAAGACCAGGTTTATTTACAGTCATTACAAACGTTCCAATATCAACGCCATGCCCACCAGTTTTTATTACCCCTTTAATAGTTGCATGTGTAGTATCAATTGAAGTAAAAGTTGCATTACCAACCAGTAATAAGCGAGATAACTCACGACTATTTGCTATAGGTAGGCTCTCTTTAAATGATTTGCCATAATAGAATTTTTGTTTATAAAACCAATAGCATCTAATTAAAGTTTCAAATATGATAACAGGAATTAGTTCGGCAACAAAAGCCCTTGTATCATAGCCATTTTGAAACATCCAATCTGTTAACTGTCCAATAGATAATTCTTTATTATTAGAAAGTTTAACTTTACCGAAATTTAATTTTTGCAAATAGGACCAAAAAGGTGCGGGTAAGCCTTGCCCTCTACCTTTTGAGCCACTACTACCAACAATATCACTCATGCAATGACCAAACCAATTGTTAGTGGCTCCAATAATTTTCTGTATAATATTTCCTTGTAATTCTGTATTTTTATTGTTTGTTGCAATTCTTGATATTTCCCCGGTCTTAGCAGAAATAAAAGTTGATTTCCCAGTTAACTGGTCCATAATACCAACTAATAAACCTAAAGGTGAAAAATCATGTGCTAAAGAAGCATTATGATGATTATTGACATACATTCCAGCTATAGACTTATCATGTACCGCATCATATTTAACTCTGTATGTCTTTTCTAAATAACCAACCATATCTTTTCTTGATTGAGTTCCATTTTCAATGGCTTTAATTTTATTTTCTAACTTTTTAATATATTCTGAACTAACATCTTTCCTAGATTGAACTTTTTCGAATTTCGCTTTCAACTCTGGTAATTCTCTGTTATTAGAGTATTTCTGTACAATTGAATAAAATTTTTCATCCACTTTTTTCTGTAATACACTTGGATTATTATGAGATATCGTACCTACAAGCGCACAATCTACAATCCCTGCAATTAACGCTGCACATGCTGCGAATCCATAGTCTTCTTTTTCAAGCTCTAGTAAGTCGAATTTTTCTATCATTTTACGAGCCACTTCAACCTGCTCATGTTTACTATATAAATTTAAAAATGGACTTGTTAAATCTATATTATTTTCTAATGCGAATTGTCTATTATATTCGTAAGAATTAAAATCATCTCTATCAATATCTATTGTTTTAACACTATTAGTTTCTACCAAATCAATAGATTTTGAAGCATATATTTGGCCATCTCTTAGTTTATTTTTTAACACTTCATCATTAAATTTTGTGAGATTAGAATCTTGTAATTGCGTGTTATTTAATCTTCGATTTCTTAATTCATTTAATAAATCTTTTTTCATATTAATTTGATTGTCGATATTCTCTCTCATCACATCAATATTATGCAAAGACTTATCAAGGTTATCATTAGCTTGATTACGTAATTCATAATCTACCAATAGATTTTCCGCTAAACCTTTAAGTTCTTTTTTATCTTTTCTACTCTGTCTACTCATCTTTTTCTCCACTAAACAGTGATTTTTTCAAACCTGAAAATCCTTTTTTAGCAAGTGATTTACTTTGAGCAATACTTGATGCTTTTGTATCAAAGTAACCGATATCTTCAAGAACAGTATGTGCTGCTTTTAATTCATCCAATTCAATATTCTCTCTTAAAGTAACATCATTAACTTCAGACTGATTATCTAAATCACCATTTATTGAATAGACATTTTTAATCACTTCATCCGCGTAAACTTTATTAATATTTTTAGCTAATAACTCATTATATTTTCCTATATCTAAACTTTCAAGAATCGTAGTTAATAACAATTCACGTTCAGAATAAGACTCATCATCTTCAATCAAGCTGCCTGCATCAGCTAATGATTGGTTTTGATTTATAATTAATTCTAATTCTTTATACAACTCAGAACTAAGTTCGTTTGATTCACGTAATTTTAAAGCAAAATCTATCATTTTTTGACTTAACCAGTTGATGTCTTCAATAATGTAGGCGTTAGCAATTCGAAGTTGGCTAATTCGATCATTAAGTGTTTGAATTCTAATACCGAACTTCTCTGCTTCTCCTGTACCAGAAAAGTATTTAATTCCTCTGTAAACGCCAAAACCAGCTATAATACCTAAGTAAACAGTCCCTCCACTTGTTAATAGTCCTAGAGCTACTAATCCGGCTCCACTTGCTACTGCAGCAAGTTCCTTATTTACTTCTTTGATTTCACTATCAGTCATTCTACTTTCGATAATTTCTTTATCTGCTTTAATTTTTCTCACAATAAATTTTAATTGTTTATCTGATATATTTAATCTATTAAGCATTCTAACTAATACTTCGTCATCTTTAATAGTGTCTAATTTATCACTATTCATTCCTATAATATCCATAGCCAAAGTTTGTTCTACTGCAGCTTCTGAAAAATTATCTTTATTAGTTTGATTTTTAAGTTGATCTATTAATTCTTCAATAGTTAAATCTTCTTTATCTTCAAAACGATACTTTCTTAAATCATTGGCCAATTGTTTGCTAACTTTTATTTTTGTCATTAAACTGATTAATTCTTTATACTCCCGACTGTCAATAATGCCATCATCATCTTTTAAATATGCAATGACAATTCTAAAATATAATTCCAATATTTCTGAACTCATTTGACTAATTTGTACTACTTGGTTTTTAGAAGAAATATTATCTACGCGTTTATTAAAATCATTTAACAATTTTGCAATAAGTTTATAAGGCAAATCACTATCAAATTGTTCGGAACTAAATTCTATATCTTCACCATTTCCATAAGATACGATGACTCGATGATATTCGATTACTTTTCTTTTATTATTGATTGTTCTGTCAGAATCATACTCGGCTGATTTTATATTTTCAAAAGGAATTTTCTTAACACTATCAAAAGTAGTTTTTAAGTACATTTCCGCGCCAGTAAAAACCACTCCCGATTTACCGTTACTCATTAAACTAGTATCTATTAATGCAATTATTGTATTTGGATCAATACCTTCAGCTATACTTACTTATGCATTTATGAGAACTTTTTCAGGAATATCAGGTGTAATCATGATATCTGTTAGATTTGTTTCATTTAGTAATGACTTAATATACACATCTGAACTTACCTTCTCTACTACATCCACTTCTTCGATTTTTTGACTATTATTGTTTATACTTGCAATTTTAAATCCGCATTCCGGACAAAATTTCATCTCAATAATCCCCTTAAAACATGTATTTTCGAATTTAGTTTAGCACAATAATGATAAAATTAGTTAAAGATAATTATTACTTTTATAAATATTTTTATATCTATTATAAATCAAAAATTAATATACTGTTTTCTGTATGATGTAATGAGTTATTTATATAGATTTGCGTTTGTAAATAATTCATCAAAAATATCAAAACTGTAAATTAATAGCTATAAATCATTCAAATTAGTGAATAAAATTGTAATCATAATTGAGAAAATACCCTTGCAAGTATAAAAGTTTATCGACTTTTATCTTACAAGGGTATTAATTTCAATATTGATTATTAACTCTTTTATAACTCATCGTATTTACTATTGTTATTTTTACTTTTTTCAACAGGATATTTCTCAGCATTTTTTACTAGTTTTTTTCGAATAATGTCATTAATATCAAAATCTAAGTTATCAGCTAACATATAGCTGTATATCAATACATCTGCTAATTCTTCAGCTAGCCTTTCTTGTTTTTTTTGTACTACTTCTTCTGGTGTTTTCCATTGAAATAATTCTAATAATTCAGCAGCTTCTAAACTAATAGATAAGGATAAATCTTTTTCATTATGAAATTGTCTCCAATTACGTTCATCTCTAAATTGATTTATTTCTTTTAATACTTCATGTGTTTCATTCATCATTCTCACCTCGTGAAGCTTTTTTAAGTGCCTCTCTCAATTGGTCGTCTACAGCATAAATATATAGTCCATTTACCCCTCGAGTTAATAGAACGTTTAATTCATTTCTCAAAAGCATATCTGAATAATATTCTTTCGAACCGTCTTGCAATGTTCTTCTTTGAGTTACTTTCTTATTAGCACTGCAAGATTTGTCAAATACAATTTGTCCATCCCTATATTTAACTGAAGGACCAATAATAACTCCTGCATAATTCAAATCCAATCCTTGAATAGAGAAAGTTGAACCTATTTCATCTATTGTCTGTTCCTGCTCAACCCAAGGTAAATCTTTAACTTTTCTTTTAGGCTTTATTTGATAGTTCCAAGGCATTGACCAATTATCAACTTTTACTCTCCAATAATCTTCATCTTTAGGCGGATTATTATTATATTTCCAATCAAATGTAGCAAGCATTCTTGATATACCACTATCTGTACTTTGAGCTTTATCTTTTATCGCAACCTCTAACTCATTAGGTGAATCAAATACTTTAATTTCATAGCCTTTACTGTCTTTTGGAAGTTTGTTTATAGTTTGATTATCAATTAAATTTCTTATCCAATTGAAAGTAGTTTCATCACTATTGATACGCATTTGATTTCTTAATATAACTCGTTTATTTATATTTTCCGATTGATTATAGTATTTTTCTAACTGTTCTTCTTCCCATATTTGTCCGGTTGTTAATACTTGCTTTAAATCTAATACAATAACTACCACTTTAGCTCTTTGTAATAAATCATCTAAATGATTTTTTCCTTGATAACTCTGCTGTCCTTGCGTTAGTAGCAAATGTGCTTCATCAACTATTACTACATCTACTTTATTCTCTGGATCATGGCTATTGATAAAGCTAGTTGGTTTTCGTACTATTTTATTAGATTTACTAGAAATCCCTAGTTTTTTAGCTATTTGATCATAAATAGTTACATGTTCATTGTGATTTACTAAAAGATTTATATCTAAATTCTGATTTAAATCTAAGTTATACTTACCTAGTTCGTATAATAATGTACTCATTAGTACAGTTTTACCTGACCCTGCTTCACCTTCAACAATTATCAACTGACTCTCTTCATTTGATAAAATTGCTGCTTTGATTTTATTTAATATCTCTTCTTTTGCATTTATTTGTTCTTGAGTTAATTTGTGAAATGGAGAAGCTTTAAATATAGCAGAATCTTTTATTATACTTTCAATTGGGAATAAAGCCCCATTCTTTTTATGTAGTGATTGCCAAATATTTGAGAAAATTTCATCTAATTTTTCAGAAGTATAATATTCATTTTGTTGATTAGTCCTACTGTTATGCACCATTGAAATATTATCTACACTGAGCAAATATTGCATGAGTCTATTTTCAATATCTAGCGTTAATGACTTATTAAATAATTCATGTCCAATGACATACATTGAAGAATTATCTGATTCTGAAAATTCTTCCCAAAATGCTTTGACTTTTGTATCCGCATTGAGGTGCTGTCTTGTCCTACTTTTAATATCTCCAGTCTCACCAACATAAACTTCAAAATCATTTTTCTCTTTTTTATCATTTATTATGTAAACTGTTGGATATCTTAGTAAAAACTTTCCATCTTTAGATGTTTCCCATTTTTGCACTGATTCATTTAGTTTGTCTATTGAATATTTTATATTTTCAATTTTTAATAATTGTCCCATCTCATCACCTATATAGCATATCGTCTGATAATCCCATTTTATCAATTTTCGGACTAATTTTATCAACTTTTTACCAAATTTTATATATACAAACCGAAATTCAAAAGAAAAAGAGATTTCTACACTAAGTAAAAATCTCATCTACTATTCAATTAAGTTTAATGAACTTAACATTATATTTTAAATGATACTGAAAGCGTGAGCTTCATTTAGCTCTTTGTATGAGAATCAACTCAAAATATTAAATATGAAGTTTGATACATAAGTTTCTAGAAATGCTGCGATGATGATTAAGGGTAATGCGATCAATACATAAAATTTGATTACGTTGATTAAGTTATCTTTTATTGCATAGTTTTCTTTTTTACTTTTCCTAAAGAGATTGGTAAACCGACGTGTGATGGCTTTGTTTAACATATACAGCGCACTTGCTAAAATGCAAAAGCCCATGATTTCAAATGTATAGTGTGGGATAAATGCCATACTCCCTATCAACCCTTTATGTAAATCAAAGCTCAGAAGAAAGCCTAATAGAATTCCGGGCATAATAATGGTAACTACTAGATTAATCAAATACAGATAAGGTATAGGTAGTAAGGCTAAGATAAACATTTGTAGCGGAACTCGGAAACCGTTATTAACGATATACTTCCAAACTTTTTCAAGTCCTTTAGTGTTGCCAATTTCTTCACTCGCATTCCCCATATTTTTCAATTCATTGAAAGATGGATGAACAAAGTAACAGAATATCGTGGTAATGACTAAACAAATGGTAGCAACTACAAAGATTTTTACAGCACGTTTAATAATGTCCAAATCGAATGATTTTAGCATAAGCGACCTCTCTTTCATCTCTTATACTAACAAACATAACATGAGCCTGGGACATAAATAATATGATGATGCTATTTTGCAAATTCGCAGTAGCTGACTGAACTGAAAAGGCGCTTAAATCAAGCTTTTTCCAGTACTAGTCATCCTTGTGGGCGGGGCCCCAACAAAGAGAATTTCACTAAGAAATTCTACAAGCAAAGCAAGTTGGGAGTGGGACGACGAATTTAAAAAGAATTCTGTCCCACTCCCCCTTCAACTATTTCTATCAAAGGAGTCAAAATATGTTTAGCAGTCTTGTTTAAAGAATTTGTCTACTATCGTTTTAGAAGCGATGCCTTTTTCAAAGGTGCAGAAACGATTGTAAAAGACTTGATATTTATCATCATACTCTTCTTGTACGTTAGTAATATTTTTTATTGCTTCGATTAAGCCATCATTTGTTTTAATTAATGGACCTGGTGCTTCTTTTTCAAAGTCGAAATAAAAGCCACGTAATTTGTTTTTATAAAATTCTAAGTCATAGGTGAAGAATAATAATGGTTTCTTTGTATTTGCAAAATCAAACATGACTGACGAATAGTCTGTGATGCATATATCTGTAATTAAATACAGATCACTGATTTCTGGATATTTAGTACCATCGACGACAAAATCATTTAGTGATTCACTTAAATTTAACGCGTTACTAATAATAATATGTGGGCGTAAAATGAGAATATATTCATCTCCAATACTTTCCTTCAACCTTGGTAAGTCAAGTTTCAGATTGATGATGTGTTTTTTGGCTTTATTAATTTCGTCATCTCTAAAAGTCGGTGCGTATAAAATGATTTTTTTATTACTTTCAATACCTAGTTTTTGTTTGATTAATTTTTTCTTCTCTGTCATGTCAGTGTTTTCCACATTATAAAAGACATCATTTCTTGGGTAACCTATCTCAAGAATTTCTTTTTGGAAATCGAATGCTGTTTTAAAGCACGCGCTTGCATAAGGACTTGGAGAAATTAAATAATCCCAATTTTTAATGGCTTGATTCACTCTATTTTTATAATTTGCATCTCGTCCTTGGAATGTTTCAACATCATTTAACATTTTTTTCAACGGTGTTCCATGCCAAGTTTGTATATAAATCGTATCTTTATGTTTTCTTAGATAGTGTGGGAAGTTTTGATTGTTTATCCAATATTTCGCTCTAGATAAGTAATAGAAATATTCCGGTGACAATCTCTTAACTGTTTTCACATTCGGATCATTGAATGGATAAAGCGTATTAGTAGCCCAAACGATTTGATATTTCTTATTATATTTCTTTAATTCGTCATATATAAATTTCGGACTATCGCCTACTAATTTTCCTACATTACTTTCAAACACAATTAGATCTTTCTTCACAGGTAATAAGCGTGTTAATCCCGTGTTAAATTTTTCCATAACTTTAAAGTATTTTTTATCTTTTCTAAAACGATTAACTACATGTTGCGAAAGAATATCATACTTAATTTTACTTTTCACTTTACTCGTCTCTCTAAAGTTAGTAATTGCATCAAATATTCGCTCACAATTGTTTCGATCTTTATACGCAATAAATCGATCAATACGTTTCTCTAATGCCTCATCGATTTTAAATTGTTTCTTTTGTATATTATCCAGTTCTCTTTCTAATTTATCTTGAGCATTAACAATGATTCCCGGTAATTCTTTTTCTATATCAATATGAGACGCTTCTTTTCCTAAAAATTCATTTCTATCAAATTGATAATAGATGACTGGTTTATTTAAAAAACTAAAATCAAAGGCAACACTTGAATAATCCGTAATCATTAATTTACTTTCTTTTATCAATTTCTGAACATCTATATCCCCTTGCTTAATACTCGTAACATAGCTTGGCACATCAAAATAATCAATAAAAGGTTGCATATTAGGGTGTAAACAAAAAATAATGTCCGTACCTTTGTTAGCTATTTCTTTTAATTTCTGACTATGAAGCAAATCGTTCATTCGTTTTAAATATTCCGATGTTTGTAATCGATCAATACTCGTTAACCAATCTCTCCATGTTGGAATAATTAAGATTTGATTTTTAACTTCTACATTAGGATTAAACAATTCATCAAATCTTGCTAATCCTGTAACAGCAACTTGATTACTGAAGAAATTCAAATCTCTTACAACGATTTCTTTCTCTCTGCTAGAACTCGTGATAAATAAATCAACATTAAAATCTTTTAACTGGTTACCATTGATGTTGCTTAAGTTTTTTGTACCTAAAACCCCGTGCTGTAAAAATACTTTAACGGCTTTTATTTTACGTGTATAAATGTCACTCGTTGTAGGATAAATTAATTCCGGATGATGCGTAGTACAAATGTAATCTGCTTTAATCATAATTTTGAAATGTTCCGCTGAATTATAGAATATGACATTTCCGAAAGGCAAAACATTTTCAGCTTCTTTAGAGTCTTTTTCAATAATATAATAAACAGGTTTATCTGGGTGATATGTTCTCATATATTTAAAGAAGTGATAACCATTGTCCTGAGCTTTATATGATTTTTCACCAATTACCCAAATCTTTTGATTTTCCTTTTTTAAGAAGTTGGGACGTTTTGGTCTTTTTAACTCATCCACATATGTTAAGTAACTATCGATGTCATACGTATTAATTCTAAAAGATAAATTACGACCTTTCATCGTGAAATAAGGTGTAAGTGACACTATATTACCGTTAAACTCAGTGATTATTTCACCCTTTAATAGCTTTTCCGCCATTATTCTAGGATTTCCGATTTTTATTCTTAAATTCTCCGATGATTCTAGTACTTTAATACTTAAGTAAATATCTATAATATCTTCATTTTTATATTCATACTTCATGAATTCTATCAAATCTTTGTAGATATCTACCGAAAAATTATAAGTCGATGCATTTTTCGTCTTTCCAATTTCTTCAAGATTAATATTTACGAACTTTTCTCTGTCAGTTAATCTCGTTTTTATTAGTAGTTGCACATCTTTTAATGTCGAATTTAGCGTTGCAAACTGGCCTTCTATAATCGCTTCGCTATTGTTTATTTTAAGCGTATCAATATGTCTTCTTGAAAAATATGTTTTATTTAAATCCACATCATCCAATGATAAATGTAAATAACCATTTCGAGTGATATAGGGTTGTATTTTGATGTTCTCACTGTCATCAATGAGCACTTCAGTCAAACCTGAAACTTCAGATTGGCTATTTGTAACTTTCAAGTTACTTTGAGTTGTCAAAATTGGCGTTGACTCTTCCACTATTATGTATATTTTCTTATTTTCATACTGAATAAATTGCTTAGCAACTTCTACTAAGTCTATTTTAAAATGTAAATCCCCATTAGTCTTCTCTAGCGTGAGTGAATTAAATTCATTCTTTATGTAAAGTTTTTCAATCTTATTAATAGGATTCTCAAAATAGATATGTAGTATGGATCCATCTTGTTTAATAATTTGCAATTAAACCCCTTCTTTCAACTAAAGTCAAATTATCATAATATTACTATGAGTTTCTATTATTTTTTTAATTATTGTAAAATATATCTACTTTTGAACAGTTATATGCGTTACAATACAAATGTAATATTGAATAGTAACTATAATATATAAATCATTCATTATTATACCATAATATATGTAATTACTTTCGTTATTTTTATAAATATAAATTTTTATATTTACTACAATTTAAAGGGGTTAATAAAGTGAAAAAGTTAATTTTAGTTTTCAACAGTGTCTTATGTTTAATATTTTTCTTTAAATATAGACAACTTAAGAAAGATCACCATTTTTACTTAACAAACATTGAATCTGAAGATGATAAATTGAATGAAATGGGCATGTATAAAGATAAAGATGGAAATATTTATCCAATAGAAGAGGCAATTGAATGAATCAAACAGTTTAATTAATCTCACTTATACATAACTAAGTTTTGAAGATTATTAATTTTTATTCAGAAAAAAGGGAGCTGAACAGAATTCATATTGAATTCGTCGTCCACTCCCAGCTTGCTTTGCTTGTAGAATTTCTTGATGAAATTCTCTTTGCTGGGGCCCCGCCCGCAAGGATGACTAGAACTGAGAAAAGCTTAATTTAGGCGCCTTCTCAGTTCAGTCAGCTACTGCGAATTTGCAAAATAGCATCATTATATTATTTATGTCCCAAGCCTTATTGTAAATTATTCAGGTCTAGGGTTACGTTTCATTTTCACGTATTGAGAAATACTGTACAATACGATACCGAACCAAATGAGAGCGAATGTAACCAATTGTTGCGCATCAAAATGTTCTTTAAATGCGAAGATGCCTAAAAAGAACATGATTGTTGGACCAACGTATTGAATGAATCCTGTTAGAGATAACGGAATACGTTTGGCACCGGCTGAGAATAAGATTAATGGAATGGCAGTTACTGCACCTGAGAACATCAACCAGAATGTGTCCATATTCAAACCTACTGATGATGTTCCAGTGTTCCATAAATAAATCATATATATTAATCCGGCTGGCGCTGTAACGATACATTCAATCGCGATACTGCTTATGGCTTCAATTTTAACAATCTTCTTCAACAAGCCATAAATACCGAATGAGAATGCTAACATTAATGAGATGACTGGGAATTCTCCAACGCGAATCGTCATATACAGAACTCCGATTGTCGCAAAGATGATTGCTAACGTTTCAAATTTATTGAATCTTTCTTTTAGGAAGATGAACGCTAATAATATACTTACTAATGGGTTAATATAATAACCTAAACTAGATTGAAGTACGTGTCCATTTGACACAGCCCAGATGAACGTTCCCCAGTTAATTGTGATCACATAACCAGCAATAATAATGACGATTAGTTCAATTGGATGTGAGAATAAATGTTTTAAATCACGTTTGAACGTTTGTGATTTCTTTAAAACTACGATCATTAGTATCATAAAGATCATAGATAATACAATGCGGTAAGCTAAGATTTCAAATGCACTAACGCCACCAATTAATTTCCAATAAATTGGCAAGATACCCCATAATACATAAGCACCTAACGCATATAGAATCCCTTTTTTAAATTCAGTATTGGAATTCATCCTAACCCTCCTAACGATATAACCCTGGAAATATGTTTTAATTAATAAAACTATGGTACCAATAGTTAAGAAAGTTAGGTATATAAACTGCTCAAATTATTCAAATTCTTAGTAATTTAGGTTGAATTTATTTGAATTTAGACATCCGCACCTCTAACATCACACAACCCGAAGTCTCCCTTTTACCAAACAAAAAAGAACCAGCGCCTAGAAAGTCGCTGATTCTGACATAAATATTGATATTCAATTATCCACCAAAGAATAAATCGACAATATCACTCGTTCTATTATTATTTGTTTTATAAAATTCTGTATAGCCACAATTTTTACAAGTTATTGTTTTAAAGTTGTTATGCTGCACATCAAACATCTTAGATAGTCCAGATCCTGTTGCTGATAATGTTCCCTCTTCCACTTCCGTATGTCCACATTTCACACATCCGTTTCCTGTGTTTTCAGTCATAAACAACACTCCTTATATTGTTTCTTACTTGTTCTATAACCTGTTTCCTTTCATTTAATCTTTAAATAAGTAATAACTTATTGCGCATTTAAAATATAACTAATGACATTTTTTCATTGCCATATTCAAACATTTTCAATGGAATTTCTCACATAATTATCATAAGTAGAAGGTTTTTACATTGGGCTTCAATATAGTTGTGAGACTCTCACCATGACCTTGTCACACCGTTGTCACAATTACTGTGACAAAGTCGCATTTTCTTTGTGTTGTAGACGCTTTCTTGTGCCATTACAATTGAATTATCAAATCAGAATAAAAAAAGAGGTGTAGTTATGGCTCAAACAGAGACACAAGAGAAAAAAGGTCTCGGCCGTAAAGTTCAAGCGTTTGGTTCATTCCTTAGTAGTATGATTATGCCAAACATCGGTGCTTTTATCGCATGGGGCTTTATTGCTGCGATTTTCATTGATAATGGTTGGTATCCTAACAAAGAATTATCTCAATTAGCAGGACCAATGATCACGTACTTAATTCCATTACTTATCGCATTTAGTGGTGGCCGTTTAATTCACGACTTACGTGGTGGTATCGTTGCAGCGACAGCAACTATGGGGGTTATTGTTGCATTACCAGATACACCAATGTTACTTGGTGCAATGATTATGGGACCACTTGTTGGTTGGTTAATGAAGAAAGTTGACCAATTCTTACAACCTAGAACACCACAAGGCTTTGAAATGTTATTCAACAACTTCTCAGCAGGTATTCTAGCATTCATTATGACAATCCTTGGCTTCAAACTATTGGCGCCAATTATGCAATTCATCATGCACATCTTATCTGTAGCAGTTGAATTCTTAGTACACTTACACTTATTACCAATCGTAAGTATCATCGTAGAACCAGCTAAAATTTTATTCCTTAACAACGCGATTAACCATGGTGTATTCACACCTCTTGGTACTGACCAAGCAGCAAGTGCAGGTCAATCAATTTTATTCGCAATCGAATCAAACCCTGGACCAGGTATCGGTATCTTATTAGCGTACATGATCTTCGGTAAAGGCACAGCGAAAGCAACTTCATATGGTGCAGGTATCATCCACTTCTTCGGTGGTATTCATGAAATTTACTTCCCATATGTATTAATGCGTCCATTATTATTCATCGCTGTTATTTTAGGTGGTATGACTGGCGTAGCAACTTACCAAGCAACTGGTTTCGGATTCAAGAGTCCAGCTTCACCAGGTTCATTCATCGTGTATTGTTTAAATGCACCTAAAGGTGAATTCTTACACATGGTATTAGGCGTATTCTTAGCAGCACTTGTTTCATTCGTAGTTGCAACATTAATTATGAAATTAACTAAAGAACCTAAACAAGATTTAGAAGCAGCAACAGCTAAAATGGAATCTACTAAAGGTAAAAAATCTAGCGTGTCTTCTAAATTAACTGGTGCGACAACTGGTACTGGCGCAGCTGGCGTAGCTGCTAACAAAGCTGATGATGAAGATAAAAAAGAAGCTTCATCAGAGGACGAAGAAGAAGACTTACTTGATAACTACAACACTGAAGACGTAGACGCTCACGACTATAGCAACGTAGACCATGTTATTTTCGCATGTGATGCGGGTATGGGTTCTAGTGCCATGGGTGCAAGTATGTTACGTAATAAATTCAAAAAAGCAGGCATTTCAGACGTTAATGTTACAAATACTGCTATTAACCAATTACCAAATAATGCACAACTTGTTATCACTCAAAAAACATTAACAGACCGTGCAATCAAACAAGTTCCAAACGCAATTCATATCTCAGTGGATAACTTCTTAAATTCTCCACGTTATGAAGAATTATTAAACAACTTGAAGAAAGATCAAGACAAAGCATAATTAAATAGTTTGGGAGTCGAACATATTATTTCTATCACTTATGTTCAGACTCCTTTCAAGGGGGACACACCATGTTAATGAGTACACGTGAAAAGGAAATCATTGAACTGCTAATTAAGTATTACGGTCAATACGTCACGATTTATGAAATTGCTCAACAACTTGGCGTGTCCTCTCGTACTATTCATCGTGAATTAAAAGGCATTGAAACCTACCTCCAAGGCTTCAATATGACACTAGAGCGGGCAAACAAAAAAGGGATTAAGTTATCTTGTGATGATGACCAGATCCAATTATTAAAACAAGAAATGGCGCAGCACGATACCGTGGACTTATCTGTTGAAGAGCAAAAGGCAATTATATTATATGCACTTATTCAATCTAAGCATGCTGTTAAGCAATACAGCTTGGCTCAAGAAATTGGCGTATCTGTTCAATCATTAACCAAATTGCTTGATGACTTAGAGAATGATCTCGCTAGCTATCAACTTAACCTTTATCGCAAGCGTGGTGAAGGGGTATATCTTGATGGCCCCGAATCAAAGAAACGTGAGTTCTTAAGTCAATTGATGGTCAACAACTTGAATAGTACAAGTGTTTACTCAGTTATCGAGAACCACTTCGTCTATCAATCGATTAATCAATCACAACAAGCTTTAGTAGACCTTGATAGCATATTTAAGATTGAACGTATTTTAATGGATTACCTAGGCCAATTGCCTTATACCTTAACAGAATCGAGTTATCTGACCTTAACCGTCCATATCGTGTTAAGTATTGCGCGTATTCAAAATGGTGAATATGTATCGATTAATGAAGATATTCATAATTCTGTAAAAGACACATTTGAACATCAAATTGCCACAGAAATTGCGAAACGTATAGAGACACTATACGATATCGACTTTAACCAAGCGGAAGTCACTTTTATAACAATTCATTTACGTGGTGCAAACCGTCGAACAACCTCCAAGATGTTTGAGAATAATGAATTTGACGACCGTAAAATACAAGCATTTGTAAATCGTGTAGAGCGCTTATCAGGCCAATCATTCGAAGACTATGCAACACTTGTTCACGGATTATCATTGCACATTAATCCAGCGATTAATCGTTTGGAAGCAAACATTGAGACGTACAATCCACTTACCGAGATGATTAAGTACAAGTATCCTCGTCTCTTCGATATTGTACACAAGGCCATCGATCAGACATGGCCGGAGTTAGTCTTCCCGGATAGTGAGATTGCCTTCATCGTCTTGCATTTTGGTGGCTCCTTGAAAAGTCAGTCCACCCAACTTCTACATGTTTTAGTTGTCTGCAGTAGTGGTATTGGAACAAGTCGATTGTTGGCAACACGATTACAACAATCTTTTAATGAAATAGAGAAGATTACACAAGCGTCTGTCAGTGATTTAAAAATGTTAAATCTAGAGGATTACGATGGCATTATTTCAACGGTTAAATTGGATATCACAACGCCATTTATTACCGTCAATCCATTGCTACCAGAATCCGATGTGACGTATGTAGCATCATTCTTAAAGACAACCGAGCATAAAGCGAAACAACATGAAGAGCGTGAAATGAAGCATTCGATTCAAGACCCTGATCAAGTGGTCATGAACATCGAATATGGCTTAACATTGTTGAACTCTATGCAATTTGAATACAAAGATATAACTATTTGGAATCATTATTTAGCTGACTATCTTGAGGAACATGGCGTCATTGCGCCGAATAGTCAAACGTCATTCGCTGAGCTGTTGCAAGATAAATTAAATCAGAATCCTGGTTGGATATTGCAACCCTATCCTGTTGCAATTCCACATATGAAGGATGATTTAATATTACGCCCTCTCATTTTAATCACGATATTAAATGAAAGTTTGGGCATGCAAAGTACTCAAAATGACCTTTTCAAAATTAAATATATGGTTAGCCTATTCATCCCAAATAATGATGAAATGGCACAACTTGTTGGGGAATTATCTGCTGAATTAGGACATCATCTCGAGCAAATTGATGACTTCATGCAAGACCCTGACGCTATGAAACACATATTGAGAGATAGCTTTTTAAAACGAATTCAAAACCAATTAACTTAGGAGTGTATAAAATGACTGAATTATTTAGTAATGACAATATCTTTTTAAACGTATCTGTAGGAAGCCAAGACGAAGCAATTGAAAAAGCTGGTCGTGCTTTAGTAGATAACGGTTCTGTAAACGAAGCGTATATCCAAGCAATGAAAGAACGTGAACAACTTGTTTCAACATTCATGGGTAACGGTTTAGCAATTCCTCATGGTACTGACGAAGCTAAAGGTGATGTATTAGCATCAGGTTTAACATTACTACAAATTCCTGAAGGCGTAGATTGGAACGGCGAAACAGTTAAAGTTGTTGTTGGTATCGCTGGTAAAGATGGCGAACATTTAGACTTATTATCTAAAATCGCAATTACATTCAGTGAAGAAGAAAATGTTGATCGTATCGTCAACGCTAAATCTGCTGAAGAAATTAAACAAGTCTTCGAGGAGGCTGACGCATAATGAAAGCTGTACACTTCGGAGCTGGAAATATTGGCCGTGGATTCATCGGCTATATTCTTTCAGATAACAACATTGATGTAACATTTGCAGACGTTAATGAGGAAATTATAAACGCATTAGATAATGAAGGCGCGTATAACGTTATTCTTGCTAATGAAGAGAAAACAACAACACGCGTCACTGGCGTAAGTGCAATTAACAGTGGTCAACTTTCAGATGAATTGAAACAAGCAATTCTTGAAGCTGACATTATTACAACTGCAGTTGGTGTGAACATCCTTCCTATCATTGCGAAATCATTCGCACCAGTTTTAAAAGAGAAAGAAAATCACGTCAACATCGTCGCATGTGAAAATGCAATTATGGCGACTGATACGCTTAAAGAAGCAATCTTAGATATCACTGGTCCATTAGGTGATAACATTCACTTCGCGAACTCTGCAGTTGACCGTATTGTCCCACTTCAAAAGAATGACAATATTTTAGACGTTATGGTTGAACCTTTCTTTGAATGGGTTGTTGAAAAAGACGCTTGGTATGGTGAAGAGTTAGAACATATTAAATATGTTGATGATTTAACACCTTACATCGAACGTAAATTATTAACAGTTAACACTGGTCATGCTTTATTAGCATATGCTGGTCGCTTCTATGGTAGAGATACTGTATTAGATGCTGTTAAAGATGAAGCTATCGTTGCAGATTTACGTCAAGTATTAGGTGAAACAAGCGAGTACATCGTTGATAACTTCAGTTTCACTAAAGAAGAACAAGCGGCTTATGTTGAGAAGATTATTGGTCGTTTCGAAAATCCATACCTTTCTGACGAAGTAACACGTGTAGGTCGTGGAACAATTCGTAAAATCGGCCCTAAAGATCGTATTATCAAACCTTTATCTTATTTATATGAAAATAATTTACGTCGCAAAGGCTTATTAAAAGCAGCAGCGTTATTATTAAAATATGATGATATGAACGATAAAGAAACAATTGAAATGCGTGAATACATTGATGCACATGGTGTGAAAGCATTCTTACAAGAATATGCGAAAATCAATGACCGCTTAGCAGATGAAATTGTAGCTGTTTATGACGAATTGTAATTCATTACTTTAAGTAATTTAATTACCTTAATAGTTTTATTAAGTTACTTTAATGTCGGAGCTTACACAATACTACGGCTGCTCGCTTGCTCTAGGCATTGCTTGAGCCAAGCTATTTATAATTGAAAAGAGTTAAATCACTTTATAAGCCTTTTTCAAAGTCTTGTAGGTTGTGATTTAACTCTTTTTTATTTAAGTTTTGTCTCAATGCTTATGCTATTCCTAGTAGCGTCTCGCAGCCAATACTTCGTATTTTTAACAAGGTTTATTTATAAATATTTTGTTTGAATAAGCGATTTTAAATTTTCATCTTGTTTTAATCTGCTAATAGCCATTTCTTTATAATCTCTTATAAATTTACGCGTAACGCCTTTCAAAATTTTATTTTTCAAATTACATATATATAGTAATTCTTCATAATCCTCTTCTTGTAATATACTTAACAATTCTTTCTTTTTTTCATTTATAATACTTTCAGTATCAATACTTTTAACTAATTGGTCAAAATTCTCTTTTAACCCTTTACTATCTTTTACTTTTTCTAACTTTTGTGATTCCAACTTATTATCGATTATAGATTTTGCATTTCTAGAGATTATTTCTTCTTGGCTGCTTCCACACTCTTCGAATATCTCACTCTTAAGTTTATTTTTATCAAATGATTGCCCTAAAAGGCTTAATACTTCATTAACAGAATCCATAACTTCATCACATAATAATAACATTTCTATTTCATTAAATGGTAAAACAAATATATCTTTATTTTTATATTTACTTATTTCTTCTTTTGATTTACCATCACTGTCAATTATTCCATTTGCTTCAATATGTAAATTTTGCATTTTGTTTATAGCATTTGTATAACTTATCACTGTCCTATGACCACCTACAGGGATTACTTTTGAGTCAAATAAAGATGTATAAATTATTTCATCTTCACTACCACTTTCTCCTTCACAAAAAATTATATTTTCTTTACTTCCTAATATTTCAATCAATAATTGTTCAGGAATCTCCGTAGAGCTTAAAATTTCAAAATCCCAATAGTTTGGATGTATATATTTTTTACTCCATAATATTTTTGAATTAGTTCTAGTAATTGCAAAATTAGGATCATGGGTTATATATACAAATGTAGAATTAGCTTTCATTTTTTCTAACTCATCCCATAAAGATATGCAAATTTGAGGATTAAGATGATTTTCTGGCTCATCGATAATAATATAACCATCATTTTCATTACCTAATACGTTAGCAATAAAATAAAAAACTTGTCTTTCACCATCACTTAAATTATTAAAATCATATTCACATTCGTTTTCATCGACACATACAATCACATTATTAGAAATAATCATATTTTTTTTAGTGATCTTATTCCACAAACCGATTATATCCTCTAATATAGTTTTATCAGTTTTATCAGTTTGTATAGTATCGCCACGTTGGCTATAATGATTGTTCAGTAAATAATTTACAAGATTGTGTAAATCACTATTAAAATCAGTTATATCGAATGGTTCATTTTCAAATCCTATTTTCTCAGAATTTTGATATGATTCAATGTCTAAAATTTGTTCATTGTTTCGAAAAACTACAAAATTATCATTAGATAAATATAACATGTGGTGTGAAGCTATTATATTTATATAGTCATTAAATTTATCAACTTTTAATTTTCTAGATAACGTACTTTTACCTGAACCATTTGCTCCTATTATTACAGTATTTTTATGTATCTCTGAAAATACTTTTAAAATATCTAAATTATTTACAAAATCATCTAATTGTCTTTCTAAATCAATCTTTGAGTTAATGATGTTTTGTAAAATAAAAAGTTTTTCTTCATTAGCACTTAGAGGCGGACCTCCTCCATAGCCTCTTCTTTTTTCAAAAGAAGTAATATCTACTTCCTCGATAATAATTTCTTTGTTTAAAAGTCCATTAATAACATCAAGTATAGTTCTATCTTCTTTTTGTATATAATAATATATAATATTATCAACTTCTTGATATATGTAATTTTTAAAATTTGAATTGTATTCTTTGTCTAATTCTAAATTACTCAATTTTATTATGTGGTTATTTATATTTTCTTGGCTGCTACTCAATCTATTAATGTTTAATATCTTTAATTCTTCTATATTGCTAAGCAATAATACTTTTTCTCTAATAAACTTATTTTCTTCTTTTAATATACATATTAATGTATTAACTTTTTCTTTTAAATCAGTCATATTATAATCCTCTATTAGATATTAAATTAGTAACATAATATAATTATACATGGATTTATAATAAAATATGTCATAAAAATATGTGATTTTAATTTAACTTCAAAAATTCAAATTGTAGAAACGTATATATTTTAATTGAAAGAAAGGTATAAGTTTTTTGCTATCTAACTTTAAATTAGTATATATTAAGTTTACATAATGTTTTATATTGTTTTGGTTCCATCTCCTAACTATTTTTTAGCTAATTGATTCTCAATAAAAAGTTAAATCTCATTCAAAGTTTCAGTAAGACGTGATTTAGCTCTTAGTTAATATTTATATTAAAGGTTATATTATTTCTATTTTCGTTTCGTAATATAATAGTTCGTATTTTAAACTTTCCTCTAACTAACGCTTTTTCTTTTTTCGGTTCGTATAATAAGCATGAACAAAGAATGCGATGTTCATCCCGATTATTAGAACGATATAAAGTACAATTGATATCGCTAAAAATTGCTCATTAGAATGGCTATGGGCTTTAAAGATTTGACCTATTAAATTAGGTAAGCACACGATAAATATTACAAGTGCAAATAGTTTTTGTTTAACTATGAAACATAGCACCATGACGATTGCTAATAATATGAGCCCAGTAATGATGCTTTGGGTTTGATTTAGTGTCACAAGTGTATATATTGGGTATCTTTTGGCAATAAACGTACTTAAAACCATCAGTGAGAAAAGAATTATTCCTCCTATAAATGCATAGACATATACACGTTTAGCATCGCCATATTTCATAATAGCTTTCTTTATTAAAAATAATGGTACGACAACACTTAATACGAAGATAAAGATTGTATTTAAAATATATCCTAATGTTAGGGTAAAGTCATTTTCAAAGAAATCTGGAATTGTGAATATCGCAAACATAAAGAGTACAAAGTACGTTAAATATTTAGGTAACCCTTTGGTAAAACTCATTTCTTTAGAAAAGTTATCCGCATAATCTTTTACAGGCGTGTTCAGAATATTACTGACGTCATCACCGTTCGCTTCTGCCATTTCAAAGTGATCTTGCAATTCATCTCCAATAGCGTGTACTTCACCTTCATCCTTACCTCTAAACATTAATTCTGCCTTTAATTTAAATATATAGTCCTCTTGTTCTTTAGTCATCATATTCATCACTCCCGAATAAGTTATTCATTCCTGAGTTAAGATAACTCCATTTCTCTTTGAATCGTTCTAACTCTTCTTGTCCACTTTCAGAAATCGTATAATACTTCCGCTTAGGTCCACCGTTATCCGATTTGCGCGTGGTTGTGTGAACATAGCCTTTCTTGCTTAACCTAAGCAATACAGGATAAATACTACCATCGCTAATTTCAGGAAATTGGTTTTCTTTTAATTTCTCTAAAATTTCATAGCCATACGTCTCGCCCTTAGCTATAAGTCCAAGTATTGCACCATCTAAAAGCCCCTTCATCATTTGATTAGATACTGACATGTCATCACCTTTTATTAACTATCTTATAATATAAGATAGTGTATTTTAAAAATAAGTCAACTATCTTATTATAAAAGATAGTTACTGTTCAATGGCTGCTAAATTGCAGTTTATTAAGTTACTTTAATGTATGTATTTTACACAATACTGTGTATTTTTAATGAATGAGGTTTATTACTTAAACAATTTAATTTACTTTAACATTTTAATCGCTACACTAATTAATAAGTTACATAAATAACACATTAAAACCCCCCAGCAACTTTGAAGAGCCTGGGAGTTTTTCATGCTAGTAACTAATATATTATAATTCGTTTTGTGTGTTTTTAAACAAAACGCTAATGCGTTAAAAAGCATGGATTTTCAATGTATTTTGCTAAGATTTTAAAAGATAATGATCGGCACTACTTAATAATCAAATTATGTGGTACTTATTGATATATTGCTTTTCCAAAAGATGCATCTGCACTTTCACCAATCACTTCCGATAGAGAAGGATGTGGTTGTATAATTTGAGAAATATCGTTTAATGTACCGCCCGAAACCTTAATGCCTAAGATTTCACTAATTAAATCTGTCGCATGAGGTCCAACGACAAACCCACCTAAAATCTTACCATCTTGCTTATTCGCTACTATTTTAACCATTCCTTGTGTTTCACCTTTTAAGATTGCTTTAGGATTCTTCTGAAAAGGTGCAGTCGTCACTTCAACCTCATAACCCGCTTCTTGTGCTTGTAATTCTGATAAACCTACTGACGCAGATTCCAATCTTGTATAAATACATCTTGGTATATCCTCTTGATTAATCGTCTCTGGTTGTTTGCCTGCAATATATTCTGCCACATATTTACCGTGTGCACTTGCAGTATGTGCTAACTGATAGCCTGGCACTAAATCACCAATCGCATAGACGTGTGCGTAACTAGTTTCATAATGTTCATTAACTTGTAAACATTTGCCATTTTGTTCTAAATTAAGTGCCTTAGCTACATGAACATTAGGTTGTCGTCCTGTCGCAAAGAGTAATGTCTCGTATGGTATTTCCTTAGGACCATCTTTTCCATCAATTTCCAAAGTCTTGGCATTTACTTTCTTAGTTTCTGAATTGGTGATGATGTTAACACCTTGTTGTTTCAAATAGGTTGATAGATGGTCACGTATTTCTTTAATTTCACTAGATAGGATGCTATCGCCCTTTTCCAAAATCGTAACATCTACGTCTAAATCAGCCATTGATGAGGCTATTTCCGAGGCAATAACGCCGCCACCAATAATCACAAGCTGTTTCGGCAGTTGTTCCATGTCGAAAAACGTATCAGCTGTTTCAAAGTGCGCTTTGTCTAGCCCTTCGATTGGTGGTACGAATGGCTTTGTTCCTGTCGCTAAAATAATATCTTTCGCGGTATAAATAGTTTGATCGACTTGAACTTTTAATCCTTCTAATACTTCTGCTTCCCCTTCAATAAAATCAACGTTGTGTTGTCTTAATGCGTCTCGAACATCATCCGTCACTGTCTTAACCACTTGATCTTTACGTTGTACGAGACTAGTTACATCAATGTCTATGTGATTCGTTTTAATTCCCCAATTGTTTGCAGAATTAATATCTCTCACTTTAGCACCATATTCTAAAAATATCTTCGACGGTATACAACCTACATTGAGGCATACACCACCAACGTGCTGTTTCTCAACAATCGCTACATTTTTGCCTAGTTGTGCTGCTCGAATTGCTGCGACATAACCTCCAGGTCCTGCTCCAATAACGATCAAATCATACGATTTAGACATCATTTGTACCCCTTTCACCTTTGAAGTTGTTTTCATCCCTTAATAACCTTTGTTATGAACATAACCACTTGTTTAATGTGTAAGCGCTTTTATACCCTTTCAATTTTATATTAGAGTTATATTTTTATAATTTCAAATAAACGTAAGTGACAGAATTTTTACTTTTTCAATAAAGCGACTTTGTGTTGTGCGACATGATTGGAAATGTAGTTTGAAGCATGAAAAGACCCCCAGCACTGTTTAGTGTACTGAGGGCCTTAATCAAATTAAATATATTTGTTATTAAAGAATTAAGAGATATGGATTTTCAATATATTTAGCTAATACTTTTAAGAAATCGGCAGCGCTCGCACCATCAAGAATTTGATGATCAAACGTTAAGCTTAACGGTATACGTGATACTTGTTTAACACTATCTCCTTCAAGTACAACTTCTTTAGAAAGTGCACCTACACCTAGTATTCCTGTTTCACTCAGGTTAAGAATTGGTGTGAAATATTCGATGCCACTCGTACCCATGTTGGTGATTGTGAATGTAGCACCTGACAGTTTAACATCATTTGTATTACCATCACGTACCGCTTCTGCTGAAGATTTAATCTCTTTAGCTAAAGCACCAATACTTTTAGTGTCTGCATTATTTATAACTGGTACCATTAACCCTTCGTCGAGTGACGTTGCCACACCTAAATGAACATCATCATATTCTGTAAGTTGACCATTTTCATATCGAGCATTCATTGCACCATAATCTTTAAGTGCTAAGACGATGGCTTTAGCTAGCAATGCTGTGACAGTCAATTTAGTATCTTGATTTGCATTCTCAAGTTCAGCTGATAGTTTGTTTTTGAAATCTAACAAACGGTCAGCATCCACTTTACGATGTAATGTGAGTTGTGCTGTTTCGCCCAAGCTTTGACGCATATTCTGTGCTATACGCTTACGCATTGGATTTAGTCCTTCACCGACATTAGCACTGTTAAATTTAGTGTTCTTATCCTCTTTAGATTGCATATCCTCATTTTTTGCTTCAATATCATATCCTTGCTCTTCTACACGTTGAATATCTAATTTTGTTATACGATTATTACCACCTGTACCTTGAATTCTAGTGATATCAAAGTTTTTATCCTCCGCCATCTTGCGTGCAAGTGGTGATATAAAGATACGTTTACCATTTTGGGGTTCAACATTATTAGACTTATTTGTATCTTCATCATGATTACTATCATCTTCATTTACAGAAGTTGTATCGCTCGTTTGTTGTTCTTCATTTTCTGAATGTGAGTTATTTTGTTCTTCGTTTTCAGATTCAGTCGTACTACTTGATTCAATACTTTCGCCTTCGTCTCCAATAATACCAAGTACAGATTTAACTTCAGTTTCTTCTCCGGCTTGAACTTTAATTTCGAGTAATGTACCACTAGCTGGCGCTTCAACGTCTTGAGTCAATTTCTCAGAACTAATCGTACATATACTTTCACCTTGTTCAACCACATCTCCCTCTGCTTTAAACCACTCTTCGACTGTTCCTTCTTTCATTGTCATACCGAGTTTTGGCATAATAATATTTTCGCTCATCGTTCAACACCTCCTTGCCTATGAATTAACTTGTTTCAAGTCTTCAATTAGTTCAGATGCGACATCTAATACTTTATCTACGTTTGGTATATAGGCTTGTTCAAGGTTTGCTGCGAATGGAACTGGTGTATCCGGTGCAGTGACTTTCTTGATTGGTCCATCTAAATAATCAAAACCGATATCACCAATAACAGATGCAACATCTCCTGCTACATTACATTGTGGATTTGATTCATCAATTACAATTAAACGACCTGTCTTCTTCACTGATTCTAGAACTGTCTCTTCATCCCATGGTGACACAGAGCGTAAATCAATGACTTCAACTGAAACGTTATCTTCTTCTAATTTGTCTGCTGTTTCTTCAGCTACTGCCACCATTTTACCGATTGCTACAATTGTTAAATCATCACCTTCACGCGTCACTTTCGCTTTTCCAATTTCTATTGTATAGGGTTCTTCAGGTACATCACCTTTTTGTCCTAATAACGTTTTATCTTCTGAAAAGACTACTAAGTTATCATCTTGTACTGCTGCCATTAATAAACCTTTAGCATCGTAAGGATTAGAAGGAACGACTACTTTTACACCAGGTATTGCTGCAAACATGTTATACAATGATTGAGAATGTTGTGCCGCTGCGCCTGCACCAGCGCCATGAACTGTACGTACAACTAATGGAATTTTAGCTTTACCACCAAACATGTAACGCATTTTTGCACCTTGGTTCAAAATAGGATCTAAACCGAATCCAATAAAGTCATTGAACATTAATTCTGCAATAGGACGCATACCGGTAGCTGCTGCACCTACAGCAGAGCTGAGTGTAATATGCTCTGCGATTGGTGTGTCAATAACACGATCTCGACTATATTTTTTCGCAAGTCCTTTAGTTACACCAAAAACGCCACCAAATGTATCGTCATCTTTAATATGTTCTACACCTGCACCACCTGAAACGTCCGTACCAATGAGAATAACATTATCATCTTGTTCCATTGATTGATCGATTGCTTCGTTAATTGCACCCATAAATGTTAACTTGCGTTCTTCACTCATAGTTATGACCTCCTTTTAGGCAAATACATCTTCGTGTAATGAATCTACATCTGGTAATTCACTTTCATCTGCATATTTCACTGCATCTTCTACTGCTTGTTCAGCTGCTCGTTCAATTTCATTTAATTCTTCTTCTGTTAACCAACCTTCTTCAAGTGCTTGACGTTTAAAGTCTTCTGTTGCGTTTTTGTCCGCATTACGATCATTTGGTGATTTAACTTTTTGTTCGTCCCCTTCAAAATGACCATATTTACGATACGTGTCACACTCAATTAGCGTAGGGCCTTCACCATTTTTTGCTCGTTCTACAGCTTCTTGCGCTGCTTTATAAACTTCAACGACATCCATGCCATCCACTCTGACACCTGGCATGTTATAAGCTGAAGCACGCTCTGCAATTGTTTCTGAAGCACTGGCATAATCATGTGTTGTACCTTCACCGAATTGGTTGTTTTCACAAACAAAGATAACTGGAAGGTTTAAGATTGAGGCAAAGTTAAGGCCCTCATGGAAATTACCTTCATTGGCTGCACCATCACCAAAGAAACATACAGCAACATTCTTTTTACCTTGATTTCGAATAGAAATACCTGCACCAGTAGCAAGTCCGAAGCCACCACTTACGATACCATTAGCACCGAGCATTCCTTTATCTATTTCTGCAACGTGCATGGAACCACCTTTACCATGACCAAGTCCATCACGTTTACCCATTATCTCCGCCATCATGCCATTAAGGTCACATCCTTTGGCAATTGCATGTCCGTGTCCGCGGTGTGTACTTGTAATATAGTCGTCGTCTTCAAGTTGTGACATTACACCAGTTGCTACAGCTTCTTCGCCTACGTATAAGTGAACAAAACCGGGAATCTTACCGTCACTAAAGATTTTATGCACCTTTTCTTCAAAATATCGAATTTCATTCATCGTTTTATAAATCCAACGTGCTTGTTCTTTTTCCATCGTTAGTTCCTCCTATCATTCATTGATTTGTTCTGTTATCACATATGAATGGCTTTTCCAAAGTATGCATCCGCGCTCTCGCCAATTGCTTCGGATAGAGAAGGATGTGGTTGAATGATGTTAGATAACTCATTCATTGTACCTTCTGAAGCTTTGACACCTAATATTTCACTGATTAAATCTGTAGCATGTGGACCAACAATAAAAGCACCCAAAACCTCTCCATATGCTTTATCAGTCACAATTTTAATAAAGCCTTGTGCTTCTCCTTTTACGAGTGCCTTTGCATTTCCTTGAAAAGAAGATTGTGTAACAGATACGTCATAACCCGCTTCTTTAGCTTGAGACTCAGATAAACCAACTGATGCTGCTTCAAGACGAGTATAAATACAACGTGTAATATTGTTTGGAGATACTGGCGTTGGTTTTAATCCAGCCAAAGTTTCAACAACATGTAATCCATGTGCACTCGCTGAATGTGCAAGTTGATAACCCTTAACAAGGTCTCCAATAGCATATACATGATTAATTGTTGTTTGATAATGTTCATCGACTTGTACAAATTTACCATCCATATCGATATCTAGATCTTCAGCTACCTTGATGTTCGGTTGTCGACCAGTTGCCACTAATAAAGTATCAAATGACACATCTTCATGATTATCCAAAATCACTTTAGAGGTTGTTACTTTAGATATCTTTGCGCCTGTTAAAATTCTTATACTTTGATTCTTCAAATGGTCCTTTAACAGTTCACGTACTTCTTCAATCTCGGTGAGAAGAATATCTTCATTAACTTCAATTATTGTAACCTCGACTCCTAAGTCAGCCATTGAGGATGCTAACTCAGTAGCGATAACACCGCCACCAATAATTGCGAGTTGTTTAGGCAACGTTTCTATATCAAAAAATGTGTCTGTCGTTTCATACTTTATGTCATTTAATCCCTCAATAGGTGGAATAAAAGGTTTACTACCAGTTGCTAGAATAATATCTTTCGCTTGATATGTTTGATTATTAACTTTAACTTCTAAATCTTTTGTTACAGTAGCTTCACCCTTAATGAAAGTAACTTTGTTTTTCTTTAATAATTGCTTCACACCACCTGTGAGCGTGCTAACAATGTGTTGTTTACGTTGCACTAATTTAGAGAAATTCACTTTCATCGCTTGTGTCTCAATTCCCCAATCATTAGCCTTACGTATATCATGTGCTTTCGTTCCATGTTCGAGTAGTGTTTTAGAAGGTATGCAACCTACGTTTAAACAAGTCCCCCCTGCGTTTGTTTTCTCTACAATTCCAACCTTTTGACCTAATTGTGCAGCGCGAATAGCGGCAACATATCCACCAGGTCCTGCACCAACCACAATCAAATCATATGAGTCCGTCATCACTATCACCCACTTCCGTAAGATCATATCGTTGTGCATCCCAAAACATACTGTAAAAACATAGAAATGAGATATGCTATATTCTTAATGTAAGCGTTTTCTCATTTCTTTAAGTACATTTTATACTCATGAGTTTGAATTTTCAAATAATTGTAAAATTAAATTTTTATATACTTATTTCTATTATTTCATATAAGTTTTATAAGATTTGGAAGATTATCTTGCTACTCACTCAAATAAAAAAACCTCTAACCAAGTTGGCTAGAGAGTTGTATTACGGTTGTAATTTCATTATTGCGCCAAAGTTTTGTTGTGCGTTTGTGAATGTAATAAATGCAATGAGTTCAACAATTTCTTCTGTTGTTAAACTGTCTTTAAGTACGTTAATAATATTGTCCGGAATTTGGTCACCCATCTTAATAAACACTTCTGTAAATCCTATGCAAACGGACGATTTTTCATCTTTAAGACTGCCGGTAGGTTGACCTTTAGCTTTACAGTACTGACAACCGTTCTTTTGCGCTAACATTCTTCTTAACTCTTCTTTTAATTCTTTGTTAAGTGCGCCGTCATTTTCTAACACATCACTTAGCTGTGTCCATGATTGCATTAATTCTTCTTGATGACCTAATAATTTTTGAAAAGGTGTATTACCATTGTTCGAAGACTCTATAATCGACATTTGTTATCTCCTTTTTAAACTAATGCGTCTTTAATCTTTTGCAGTCCTTTTATCATGATTTCACGTGGAACAGCGATGTTTATTCTGATATGTCCTTCTGCGTTATGAACGAATTGTTCTTGTCCTTCAATGATAACGCCGGCGTGTTTGATGAAATATTTAGCGATTGGTTCATCTATGTGTTTTGCTTTAATGTAATAGCTTAGATCAACCCATGCGAGGTAGGTTGCTTCTGGAATTTTAAATTCTGCATGTGGCAGTTCTTGTTCTAAAAATTGTGCTAGGTATTTAAAGTTATCGTCTAGATAATCATTCATAGCAGCTAACCAGTCTTCGCCCTTTTCATAAGCTGCCTGTGTCGCAACGATACTTAATGGATTCTCAGAACTAAAGTGATGTAACTTCCATGTCTTTAATAATCTTCTATTCGGAATAATAAGGTTAGAGAACATTAAGCCTGCTATATTAAATGCCTTACTTTGAGACATTGCGGTAACAATCTTATCGTAATCTGGCACTGCTTTAGCAAAAGGTACATGTGTTTGACCGTCACGTTTAATGTCGCAGTGAATTTCATCTGAGATGATCCATACGTCATTATCGACCATAATTTGTCCCAATTGCTTTAATTCATCTTCTGACCATACACGACCTGTTGGATTATGTGGATTAGCAAAGATACATACTTTAATATTTTCTGTTTCCACTTTTTGACGGACATCTTCAAAGTCGATTTCATAGTATCCATTATGATTAATCATAGGAGAATATACCGTCTTAATATTATTTTTATCACAAGCCATTTTAAAAGGACCGTAGCTTGGTGTAAAAATCAACGCTTTATCATCATCGTCACAAATATAGCTTACAAGTTCAATTAACCCTGCAACAATCCCATGAGAAAATACAAGGTGTTCTTGCGGAAATGTATAACCAAATCGTCGTTCTGTCCATGACATAAAAGCCTCATAATAATCTGTGCCAAATATGTTGGTATAACCTAGAATCTTTTTATCGAGTCTGTCTCTTATCGCATCTAACACAACTTCAGGTGTCGCGAAATCCATATCAGCTACCCACATGCGAATCAGTTCATCATGTTCTTCTAAATCTGAAGTATCTGCGTCTCCAAATAAATAGCCTTTATAACCTTCTACATTCATCGCATTAGTAGAACGACGATCTATGATCTCATCAAAATTGTACGTCACATGAATGCCTCCTAGAATCATTGTTTAATAAGTCTTATTGTAATACTTCCCATTTATGAATTCACTTTTTAAGATTTCCACTTCTAAATATAAAAAGTGGGAGAAAGACAAAGAATTCATATAAAATTCTGCCTCTCTCCCTATTCTAAAAATTTACGCAAGTCCATCAATAACGTAAGTCACACCTAGAATTGCAAATGTGATGGCTATCATCGTTGATACTAAAATCATCCCCATCATAGGGTTAAATAGTAAAATAATTCCTAATAGTAAGCCTAAAACGTTAACAATGATAGATAGTCCCTTCAAACGGCTTTGTTTTGAAATGGTCATTAGTCCAATAACTGAACTTACAATAAACCATGCGGCAAACATAAATATGAAGAAGGTTGAACTTGCCCCAACGTTAAATATCACAAGTAGTCCGAATATAATATCAATAATTCCTATGACAACAATTAAGCCTGAACCGCTACCGGCAAGCGCTCTCGCAGCACGGCGGAATAATAGTTGAATCACACCATTAATAAGAATAAACAAGCCAATAAGCCAAGTCAGTGTGTAGAAATTTTTAACAGGATAACTGAAAATGATAACTGCAACAATTAATAGTAACGTTCCCATAATTAAGCTTGACCATTTTAATTTTCCACTGTCTTGTGCCATTAAAATTCCTCCTCTCATTAAAAAATAGTCATTATATCAAGTATATTGAAGTTGCGTTGGACTAACAACGAATACATCTTACATCGTTTTACATGAAACATATTATACTTAATTCACGACCTCTTCAGTTTCTTACTTTTCCGAAAAGGGTAAACTGAACGTAGTATAAAATTAGGAGGCGTATCAATGAATACAAAAAGAGCATTAGTTGTAGTAACAAGTGTAACGAAATATCCTGATATGAATCGTCCAACTGGATTATGGTTTGGTGAGGTTGTTCATTTCGCGGATGTCTTATATAAAAATGGTTATAAAGTACATTATATTAGTCCAGAAGGTGGATATACTGCCATTGACCCTCAAAGTTTACAAGAAGATATGATGACAGATTTAGACTGGGAATATTATCAGAATAAAGACTTTATGACACGTCTTGGTCATACAGTTACACCTGACGCAGTTAAAGCTGAAAATTATGATGTCATTTATTTCGCTGGTGGTCATGGTACAATTTGGGACTTCAAAGATAATGAAGATTTACAAAAGCTAACTCAAGAAATTTATGAAAATAACGATGTTGTTGCTTCTGTTTGCCACGGTGCAATTGGCCTATTAAATGTAAAAGATGCTGAAGGTAAACATATTATCGATGGCAAAACGGTTACTGGCTTCTCAAATAGTGAAGAACAAGCAGCGGGCTTAGCCGACGTTGTTCCTTACCTTACTGAAGATGAACTTAAAAATCGTGGTGCAAACTATGAACAAGGTGATAACTGGACTGAGTTTGCAGTCGCTGATGGTCGCATTATTACTGGCCAAAATCCACAATCTGGTAAAGCCGTAGCAGAAAAATTCTTAGAATCACAAAAGTAAAATCATAGACTACCCGCATAGTAAAATTTACAAAGATGCCTACATGATTTGGAACAATAATGCTTTGATTCCAATATGTAGGTATCTTTATTTATCTATATTAAATTACAGCATATTTACTTTTAACATATCAATGACACCGCTAGACGCACCAGGGAAAGCAAAGATTAATTGATTTAAATCTTGTGCTGTCATGCGTTGATTAATAATAAATACGAGTAAATTTATTAAATCAGCTGCATCGACGCCATAAATATCTGCGCCAACAAGTCGTTTCTCTTCATCTAATACGGCATACATTTCTGCATCCGTTTCATTTTTATATTCAAATACCATTTGTTTACCAAACGGAATATGTTTAACTGTGTAACGTTCACTTTGCTCAGCTTCTTGAACACTAACACCAATTTGAGAAAGACGTGGTAACGAGTACAATACTGAAGGAATCGCTGGGTATTGTATTTCATCTTGCGTCATTCCTAAAATGTGAGCCGCTATATAATTTGATTCAAATGTCGCTGTTGGCGTTAATTTAGGTATATCTTTATCTAAGACATCGCCACTTGCATAAATATTGCTCACATTTGTTCTTAAATGACCATCTACTGAAATACCTTTCTTACTATATTCGATACCTACTTGATCTAACCCAATACCTTCTACATTTGGATTTCTACCTGTCGCATCTAAGACATAATCTGTATCAATCGTTAATCCAGATGCTGTTGAAACCTTGTATGCTTCACCTATTTTTTCTACTTTTTGCGTCTCTTCATCAAAGTAGAAATGTACGCCTTCGTCTTCTAATTTTTTAATGAGTTGTGTTACGTGTGTTTGGTTAAAACCTTTAAGTGGTTTATCAGAGTGGTGAATCATAGTCACTTCTACGCCTGATTTGATCATTATTGATGCAAATTCCACACTTATTATACCTACACCTATAAATGTCATACGTTTTGGAAGTTCATCCATAGATAAGAAGTCACGACTATCATGAGTTAGTTCTTTACCTTCAATATCTAATTTATTACTGTGCTGACCTGTCGCAATGACAATGTTCTCAGTTTGTAATGCCTCATCATTCACTGTCACTGTGTGTGCATCTTTAATTACACCAGCACCCATATAAACATCGATACCTTGTTGCTCGAACATACCTTTTAACATGCCGTTCATAGGATTAATCACTTGTTTTTTATAATCCATTAAGTTTTCCCAGTTCACATGCAAGTCTTGTGATTGAATAATACCGTTATATTGTGCTGATTCTTCCAACACTTCGTAAGGTCCTTCAAGTAAGATTTTGGCGTTACAACCATAATTTGTACATGTACCTGCAATCGTATCTTTTTCAATAATAGCAACATCTTTGCCTGCATGTTTAAGTGTTAGTGCTGCATGCCATGCTGCGTGTCCGCTTCCTATAAATACAACATCGTATTGTTTCATTTAACTCATCCTTTTTTATTTATTCGTGAGTGCTTTTAAGGACTGTTCTAAATTGCTTAAGACTGCTTTCGTTTCGTTATATTGAGTTTCATCAAATTTTGGAGGTAAACATTGTGCGACTGCCTCAAAGACTGCTTCTTGTTGCTCATGCCCCTTTTGCGTTAAAGAGACGACTAATTGACGTTTATCTGCCTCTGAACGTTGTCGTTTAACCCACCCTGACTGCTCTAATCTCTTTAAAAGTGGGGTCAATGTATTACTTGATAAATCTAACTGTTTACCTACTTCATGTAAGGGTTGATTATCGTGTTCCCATAAAGCGAGTAAAACCAAATACTGAGAATACGTTAATCCAAATGGTTTCAATTGTTGTTCATAAAATTTCGCGAATAAACGACTCACATTATAAGCAGAAAAACAAAGTTGATTTGCGAGTTTCATATCTTCGTTATTCATGGCATCACCTCTTTTCAATCGTGTACGATTAATTAAAGTTTAAACAATCGCGCACGATTAATCAAACAATCTGTTTAAACAGACATAAAATAACCTCCATACCTTTAAATGGTAGGAGGCTATGGGGTAATACATATTTATCTTAACTTTAAGCTATAATAAAGCATATTTTAAATTTATTATTTATCTAAGAAACCGTTTGGGTACACCATTACTTTCAAGGCATCACCTTTACTTGTACGTGTTAATTCCATGGCTTCTTTCGTATCATTTAGTTCGAATTGATGTGTGAATAATGAGTCGATATCAGCATCTGTTGTACTTAAAATTTGAATGCCTTGTGGGTACGTATTCGCGTATCTGAAGACACCCACAATATTAATTTCATGGTTCGCAATAAATGGCACATTGATTTCGTTCATATCTTCTTGAGGTAAACCAACAATAGCTAAAGTACCGCCATCTTTTAATGAATTTAATGCGCTTCTTAAGGCGATCGGGTTACCTGCTGTTTCGATTGCATAGTTAACACCTTGACCGTCTGTTAATTCTTTAATGCGTTCAACGACGTCTTCATTTTTAATATTTATTGCTGTTGTTGCCCCTAAACGTTTAGCCGCTTCTAAACGATTATCTTCTAAGTCTGAAACGATAATGTTGTTGCGCCATAAGCTTTAGCAGCTACAACTGCCATTAAACCAACTGGACCCATACCCATAATCACAACAGTTGATCCTGGTTTAATATCCGCACGCTTACATGCTTGTAAACCTACTGAGAATGGTTCAACAAGGGTTGCTTGTTCATAAGTCACTGAGTCTGGTAAATGATAAAGGAAGTCTGCCGGATGGCTTACGTATTCACAGAACGCACCATCGTATGGTGGTGTCGCCATAAATTCCATATGTGGACATAAATTATATTGTCCAGATTTACAATATTCACATTCACGGCAAGGTTCACCTGGTTCGATAGCAACACGATCTCCTACTTTAAAGTCTGTTACTTCATCCCCAACTTGTGCTACCATACCAGCACATTCATGTCCTAATACGATTGGTTTTTCGACTACGAATTCACCAACACGACCATGTGCATAATAGTGAACGTCAGAACCACAAACACCTACTGCCATCATCTTGATTAAGACATCTTTAGGTCCTACTTTTGGCATATCTCTTTCGACAATTTCAATATCATAAGGTTCATGCATTAATGCAACGTTCATTTTCTCCGGAATAGTTTCACTCATAAATAACATCCTCCTAAGTTTATGTATCTTTTATTATTCTTTCACTGAAAAAGATGTATGCAAACGATTTCATAAAAATTTATATAGTACTTTTAAACAAAAATAATGAATTCACAAGAATTTTTCGATAAAAAATACGCTTCCCTAAAAAGAGAAGCGCACATCATCTACTACATATTACCTATTGATAAATATTTCGTTTCTAAGTATGGTTCGATGCCTTCTGTACCACCTTCACGACCATAACCACTTTCTTTCATACCGCCAAATGGTGCGTGAGCTGCTGATGGACCGCCATCATTCCAACCAATGACACCATAATCAAGTGAGTTATATAGATGGAAGCCAGTACGATAATCATTTGTGAAGAAGTAAGCAGCTAAACCAAATTGTGTATCATTCGCCATTTGAATGGCATCTTCTAGATCTGAGTATGTTGCAATCGGTACGATAGGTCCAAATGTTTCTTCTTGCATTGCAAGCATATCTTGATTCGCATTTGAAACGACGACAGGTTTTAAGAAATTGCCGCCCATTTCTTGTGCTTCGTCTAATGAGCGTGATAATTTAGCGCCCTTAGATTCTGCATCTTTCAATTGATTAACCACTTTCTTCACGCCATCTTCGTTAATCAATGGTCCAATAGTCACGTCTTCATCCATACCATTTCCGACTTTTAATTCATGGACTTTTTGCGTTAATTGTTGAACAAATTCTGCTTCAACCGCTTCGTGAACGTAAACTCGGTTCGCACAAATACAAGTTTGTCCTGCATTACGGAATTTTGAGGCAATTGTTTGATCTACGGCATATTCAATATCCGCATCTTCGTGAACGATTAATGGCGCTAGCCCACCTAGTTCCATTGTGACATTTTCAACTGATTCAGCAGCTTGTGCGATAAGTTTCTTGCCGACATTTGTTGAACCAGTAAATGTAACTTTCTGCATTACAGGATGTTTTGTGAATAATTCACCTGCATCTTTACCAGGCATAATGACATATTGAACGGCATCTTCTGGGATTCCCGCTTCATGCGCCAATTCAATGAGACGAATAGTAGTTAATGGTGTTTGCGTCGCAGGTTTACATACAATCGTACAACCTGCAGCTAATGCTGGCGCAATCTTACGCGTAATCATTGCGGCTGGGAAGTTCCATGGTGTTATTGCTCCCACTACGCCTACTGGGAATTTTTTCACAATAATATTTTTATTAGGTGTATTGGCTGGAATTGTACGTCCGTAAATACGTTTAGCTTCTTCGGCATACCAAGAAACATATGAATTCGCATAATCCACTTCACCTTGTGCCTCTTTTAAAGGTTTACCACCCTCTTTAGTAATCAGTTCTGCCAATTCATCTTTATGTTCATTAATTAAAGAGAACCATTTATACAACTTATCTGCACGTTCATGTGCATCTACTTCTCTCCAAGATTTAAACGCTTTATGCGCTTTCTCAATTTGTTGTTTGGCTGTTGTTTCACTTGTATATTCTAATGTTTCAATTACTTCGTTCGTCGCTGGATTTAAAACTTCTAATGATGCCATATTCATCCACCCCTTTTAGAATTATTGATATAAGTATATACCCGTAGAAATAGATTATCTATCAAACCGTTTTCTATCACTACTAGTTTCACTTTCCTGATACCTACTTTACTTGATAAAATATGTAGACTACATATAACAATTAATATGAGGAGTTTTTATGAATAAAAAGATATTTGTCATAGGATCTGGTTTAAGTGGTTTAGTTGCATCGACAGAACTATTAAAGAAAGGCTATCACGTAACGATGTTAGATCAAGAACCTCGTCAAGCGATTGGTGGTCAAGCTTATTGGTCATTCGGCGGGCTATTTCTAGTTAACTCAAAGATTCAACAACGTCTAGGCGTTAAGGATTCATACGAACTTGCACTGAATGATTGGTTAGGATCTGCACAATTTGACCGTCCAGATGATGAGGACTATTGGGCGAAACAATGGGCTGAAGCGTACGTGCGATTTGCCACTTTTGAAAAGGAAAACTATCTAAAAGAGATGGGCGTTCGCTTAACACCTATCTTAGGTTGGGCTGAACGTGGTGGCGCATCAGCTTCTGGTCATGGCAACTCTGTACCACGTTTCCATATTACTTGGGGGACAGGTCCTGGATTAGTGGAACCCTTTAGTCGTTTCATACTTGAAAAAGAACAAGAAGGTCAATTTAAATTCTTGCCACGTCACCAAGTGACTGACATTGGCATCGAACATAATCAAGTCACTCACATTTCTGGCATCATTTTAGAGCCAAGTGACGTTGAACGCGGAGAGAAATCATCTCGTACCGTAATAGATACGTTCCACTACGAGGTCGATGAATTGCTAATTACCTCTGGCGGCATTGGTGCCAACATGCCACTTATTCGAAAATATTGGCCTAAACGTTTAGGCAATCCTCCAAAGACAATGATACAAGGTGTGCCTGATTCAACTGACGGCCACTTGATTCAAGTTACAGAAGATGCCGGTGCCAATATCGTTAATAAAGATCGCATGTGGCATTATACTGAAGGCATTCAAAACCATAGTCCAATTTGGTCTAATCATGGTATTCGTATCATTCCTGGTCCATCATCAATGTGGTTCGATGCGACAGGTAAACGTATGGCTGCACCAGATTACCCTGGATTTGATACATTGCATACGCTAGAGACAATTATGAAGACAGGTTACGATTATTCATGGTTTATTTTAACCGAAGATATCATTAAGAAAGAATTTGTACTTTCTGGCTCTGAACAGAATCCAGATTTAACTGACAAAGATATCAAATTATTACTTCAAGAACAATTAGGTAGTAAGGCAACGTCTCCAGTAGAAGCCTTTATGGATAAGGGACCTGACTTCATACTTGCCGATGATTTAGGCACGCTAGTTCGAAAAATGAATGACTTGGCAGGTAATGACTTACTTAACTATGAAACAATCAAACATGAAATTAAAGCTCGCGACTTACAAATTGATAATCCATTTACTAAAGATCCACAAGTCGCATTTATCAATAATGCACGTCAATTCTTAGGTGATAAACTCGTTCGTACTGCTAAACCTCATAAAATATTAAGTGGAAGAAACGGACGTTTAATAGCCGTAAAATTAAATATTATTAGTCGTAAAACGCTCGGTGGTATTCAAACGAATCTCGATGGGCAAGCACTTAATCCAAGCATGCAACCGATTCAAGGACTATACGCCGCTGGAGAAGCATCTGGTTTTGGTGGTGGCGGTGTTCATGGATATCGTGCATTAGAAGGTACTTTCCTAGGTGGTTGTATCTTTAGTGGTATTCGTGCAGCTGAAGGCATCCACCATCATATACAGTGAATTTCATAAATATACACTTCTAAAATAAAGTATTTTCAAAATGTATATCCCACCACTTTTTATGCATTTTGTTGTAAAATTATATCAAATATTATTTTTTTCAAGTAATAGTTATCAATTTTATAATTTTTTGCAAAAGAAGGTGATGGTATGCCTCGCGATAGCTTGAAATCTTTGAAAAATAAAACTGTAACCGTCATAGGTCGAATTGAACATATTACTATAACACCTAAAGTGAAAATTCCAAACAAGCCTATTTTCTCAAAAATTTTATTAATAGATGTTAATATTGGCGGTCAGTATTTCGATCACGTTTGGGTTTATGCATCAAAGAGATACTTTCATAACCAAGAACCCTTTTTACAACAAGTTGTAAAGTTTAAGTCTAAAGTAACGCCTTATGTTAAACATGGCCAACGTGGTTACGTCGAAGATTATGGTATTGATTATGTCAAAAGCTTAAGCATACTGCCTAATACGTCAATGGAAGAATATGACGAAAGATATTATGATGATGATATTACTGTAGACTTTTTCTTAACGAATTAAAAGCACATTGCAAAGCTTGATTAACTATCAAGTGCAATGTGCTTTTGTTATTTTATTTTACTTTTAAACCACGATAACGGTTCAATGTTCCGATAAATTCTTGCTTACGAGGAAGCGCTAAATTACCAGGATGTCCATCAAAGTTAGATATCGCTTCGATGCCTTCTTCGTCAATTAAGTCGTACATTTGATTCGTTGCCTCAATAAGACTCTTATGATTATCTATAAGGTGATGTCTAAAGTAATTCATCATAACGGTCAACGCATTGGTTTGACTGTCATCTACTAATTGTTCTAAACCAGATATATCTATTGCATCTTTGCCGTACATCACTGTGTGCAGCCCTTTGGCTTTCATTCGATCGTCTTTTCCTTTTTTAGAGAATGAAGCATTTAAAGGCACACGAGATGGAATCGCACCAAATTGCGTATTTGCCTGTAGGTCACGCTGATATCCATCTGATTGTGCAATGTCTTTCGCCTCAGCAGTCACATCTTTCAAATGATACTCATCCATCATCATGACTTGATCAGCCACGTCAAAATAATCACCAGACCCACCAACAATTAGAATAGTTGAAACTTGATGCGCTTCAAAAAGTGGTCTCACTTTATTAGAAAATGGTGTTATAGGTTCTTTATCAGGCGCAATTAACTTTTGCATACGACCATCACGAATCATAAAGTTCGTCGCCGATGTATCTTCATCAATAAGTAGCGTTGACGTTTGTGCTTCTAATGCTTCCATGACATTAGCTGCTTGTGATGTGCTGCCACTCGCATTGTCAGTTGAAAAGTGCGTTGTATCTTTCTTGCCAGGCAAGTTATCTATAAATGGACTAATGTTAACATTTTGAATTCCACGTCCATCTTCAGCTCGTATCTTCATAGCGTCATGACGCGTAATAACAAATTCACGACCATCATTTGGAATATGATCATAGACACTACGTTCAAGCGCTTCTAATAGGGTCGATTTACCATGATAACCACCACCAACGATCAATGTTATGCCTTCAGGAATAGACATCCCTGTGACTGCCCGACCACTTGGTAAATTGAATGTTGTTTCGAAAGCTTGTGGGCTCGTAAATTGAATGGCACCTTTCATTGGCTCATCGGATACACCGCTTTTTCGTGGTAAAATGGCGTTGTTTGCGACAAAAGCGACTAAGTGTTGTTGTTCAAGTTGATTTCTAATATACGTTTGGTCTAATTTTAAGGTTACTTGATGTTGAAGTGCTTGTTGATCAATATTTTGATACATGATGGCTTGATCTACTATCTTTGGTAAGCCATTTATAAGTGTATGGGCCGCAGCTTTTCCAAGAATCTTACGTCCTGCTGCTGGCATACCAACTTCAATGCGCACTTCAATTTCTTTATCATTAATTACGACTGATGTACGTTCTAACATTTCTTGACCACAATGGTCGATGAAAATTTTACCGTTTTTACCTGAACCTTTAACAGTACGATTAAATGCCGTAGCTTGATGGCCAAATGCTCTAGTTAAGAAATCTGATACTGCAATACGTTTATCTTTCTCATCTAATAAATCACTTGGAATTTTAGCGACATCACGTTGAATGATTAGACGCATTTTTGAAGGTGGCGCAAAAGGATCCACCTGTACATGATCTATTGCTAAGTGAAATTGATCAAAAGCATATATACCTTTCGTTCGTTTATACGCTCCATATTTTTGCCCATCTAACGATTTTAATGTCTTTTCAAGATCTATTGAGCGCTTCATCATTATTCCTCCGTTCAGTATGTGTCTATTCACATTTTACCCAACCTAACCGGCACGCATAACTTCATTCAAGAAATTCTTGATTTGAATATAAAAAATGCATCTCAAACATTGGATTTTCATCCTACAGTTGAGATGCATATCATCGAATTATTAAAACTTCTAAAAAAATTCTTTTCACTAATAATGAAAAGTTGCAAAGACTCATCTTACACTTTTCCAAATATAATTATAATGCAGTGTAACCACCATCAATTGTAAATACGCTACCTTGTGCGAATGATGAAGCGTCAGATGCAAGGTATACAACAATGCCACCTAATTCTTCTGGTTCACCTGGACGACCCATTGGTGTCGCACCCATCCAATAATCGATCATTTCACCACCAGTATTAAACATTGGTTCAGTTAATGCTGTTTTCATGTAGCCTGGTGCAATTGTGTTTACTTTGATGCCATATTTTGACCATTCCATTGCTAAACTTTTCGTTAACATGATAACGCCTGCTTTAGATGCATTGTAAGATGCTTGTTCTTGTGGTTTATTGGCAATTAGTCCTGACATTGATGATGTATTAATGATTGAACCATAACCTTGTTTTATCATTTGACGTCCTACTGCTTGTGCTACTAAGAAGACACCATTTAAGTTTAAGTTAATTACTTTTAACCAGTTTTCGTAAGAGACGTCTTCTGCTTTTTCATTAATTGTCATACCAGCATTATTTACTAAGATATCAACTTTACCGTACTCATTCACGACGTCGTCTACCATTTTGCTAACATCTTCTGGATTTGTAACATCTACTTTTAATGCTGTCGTTTTAACGCCTTCATTATCTGCAATTGCTTTTGCTGTTTCTTGAGCTAAATCTAATTTAATGTCTGCAATAACAATATCTGCACCTGCTTGTGCTAATGCTTCTGCCATAGCTTTACCTAGTCCCATGGCACCGCCTGTTACGATTGCTACTTTACCGTTTACTTTAAATTGTTCAATAATGTTTGTCATTTTTATCATCCTTTTTAATTTGATTGTGTATTAACTGTTGTTTTTATTTGTCTTCCAGGCTGTTGTACTTTCATAAAGAATGTAAGAACAAAGCCTAATACATAAATCACTGCATATGCCCAAATCGTTACTTCAGCTGAGGCGAATATAAGCATGACACTTGCAAGTCCATAACCTAGGAAATTACTTAGACCAGCTGCTAAGTTATGTACGGACACTGCCGCCCCTTTATGTTCAGGTACTAACGTTGGGAAGATGGCTGACATTGGAACGAATGCAGCAACAGCGAAGCCGAACATCAGTGCAATTAAAGTTGTCACGAATATATTAGGTCCACTCCATGCAGGGAAATAATAGAACGCTAACGTAGAAACGGCCATACCAATACAGCCAAACCAGCGTACTTGGCGTACCCAACCAATTTTATCTCCCATAATACCCCAGAATAAATTAGTGAAGATTGTAATAATGTACATTAAGCCCCAAACACGTAACCATTCTGACGTAGTGAATCCGAAATCTGCCGTATAAACGTGTGGTAAGAATACAACCAATCCGAATAATGACAGTTGGTTGATGATTCTTACGACAAAGGCAACTGCAACGTTCTTATTCTTAAGAATTGTGATACCTCGGCCAAATTCTCTTAACATTTCTTTCTTAGTCATACGTTGTGCTTCGACATCTTCACCTTTTTTATCTTTAACTAAGAACATTGCGATTAATCCACCAATTAAGATGAAGATTAATGATGACCATAAAGTACCCATTTCACCAATGATTGGAATTGAAAAGCTTGGTAAATATGAACCTAGTACTCCAATACCGATTGAATACATTGCCCAGAACCAACCCATTGCTGAAGCTAGTTTATAACTTGGTGAAGAATATGTAATCCATACGACAAAGCTATAAATAAACATTGGATATGCTAAACCACGAATACCATACATAATCATCATCATGGCATAGTTTTGTTGTTCTAGACCAAAGACTAAAAATCCAACATGGAAGATCATCCAAATAATAAACGCGAATGTCATCACACGTCTTGGACTGAAAATCTCAGCCATCACACCTGATAACCATGAAGCGATAGCTACGACTAAACCGTAAACGGTTAAGACATTGCCGGCTTCAGAATTATCAAAGCCAAGACTCATAATATATTTAGATAAAAATGCTTGCTCCATACCGTCTCCGGTCATAAAGATCGCTACGGCAATGTATCCCCATATTAATACCATAGGCAATCCTAGAAATTGACGTTCTCGTTTTTCTATCTCGTTCGCCATTTTAATCCCACTTTCTACCTTTGTTTTATTCATTATTTTTGTTCTGAATTAAATTGTTCATGTGCAAGACGTTCAAGTGGAATGCCTTGTTTAAAACGTTCTGTATATTGCTCAAAGCTTGCAACTTCATCTTTAGTTGGTTCGATTGTCATTGATTCTGTTCCTTTAAACGCAAAGTCATTCAAATATGTTGCTAAATTTGATGTCTTTGTTTCAATCATATATCTCGCCAATACTGCGATACCCCATGCGCCACCTTCACTTGCAGTTTGCATAACACGAACAGGACTGTCTAAAGCAGCTGCTAAGAATGATTGCGCAACTTTTTCAGTTTTAAAGATGCCACCATGACCAAACATTGAATCAATATGAATATTTTCTCTTTCTTTTAATAAATCAATTCCAATCTTCAACGTACTGAAAGCACTGTAAATATGTGTTTTCATTAAGTTAGCTAAGTTAAAGTTACTGTCTACTGATCGTACAAGCATTGGATAACCATGTTGTACATCTGTGATAAATTCACCAGAAATATAACCATATGACAATAACTTACCTAAATCTTCGTCACCTTTTAAGGCACGTTCAAATAATTTGGTGAACAATTCACCTTTATCGTATTTAACTCCCATTGTTTCAAATACTTCTCCAAACAAATCGACCCAAGCGTTTATATCTGATGTACAGTTATTCGCATGAATCATTGCTACTTCGTAACCATCTGGAGTTGTAACAATATCTACCTCTGGATAGACATCTTTGATTGGCTTTTCAAGGACAATCATCGAGAAGATACTTGTACCTGCTGAAATATTACCAGTTCTTGGTGCAACACTATTTGTAGCTACCATACCTGTAGCTGCATCCGCTTCAGGTGCACATAATGGACATCCGGCTTGTAGCTCACCGTTTGGATCAACTAATTTCGCACCCGTTTCAGTAAGACGTCCGGCATACTCCCCTGCTACAACTACTTTAGGTAAGATATCTCTAACATCTTGTGTGTAACCCTTTTCAGAAAACTTCTTATTAAAGCGTTGAATAATATCGTCACGATAGTCCTGTGTTTCACTATCAATTGGGAACATACCTGACGCATCTCCGATACCTAATACTTTCTCATCAGTTAGATACCAATGTATGTATCCGGCAAGTGTCGTCATATAACGTACTTTCTCAACATGTGCTTCTTGATCCAATGCAGATTGATAAAGTTGTGCGATACTCCAACGTTCAGGAATATTTACTTGGAAATCTTCTCTTAAGATTTCAGCTGCTTTATTAGCATTGTTATTACGCCACGTTCTAAATGGAACGAGTAAATCGTCATTGTCATCAAACGGTAAATAGCCATGCATCATACCACTAATACCTAAAGAAGCAAGTTGTTTCACGGTTGCATCGTATTTCTCTTTTAACTCTTGAGTCATTGCGCCATATGCTTTTTGAATGCCTACCCATGCATCGTTCACCGAATAAGTCCAATAACAATTACGGTAACTGTTCTCCCATTCGAAAGAACCTGTTGCGAGAGTTTGACATTGGTCATCAATCGCAATTGCTTTAATACGCGTTGAACCGAACTCAATACCCACTGTTAAATGACCATCTTCAATAAATTGTTTGATTTGTGTATTATTCATCGTTTCACCTTACTTTTTATTATGAAAACGTTATCATAGACTAATCCTAGCATATGTATTTTTCATGAAACAAGAAAAAAAGAAGCGTTTTCTAAATTTGTAAGTAAAAAGACACCTTTATCTTCTATTTACAACAATGAAGATAAAGGTGTTTGCTTAAATGTATTATTCAATTATGTTTATTTTAAAATGTGATAGTCTCTCATACAGTCAACAGATGCTAGAATGGCTTCTTCTTGAGTGTAACTTGGCGTCCAACCTAAAACATTTCGTGCTTGCTGATTACTAACATTTCTATTCATTTCAAGTAATAACTTACCTTCTTGTGCTTCACTATTAAATCTAGCGCCTATCTTAATTGCGAAATCTGGAATGGTCTTAGTTGAAACTTTACTTGCTAATTCAGGGCGTTCTTTTTTAATTAATTGTGCGATTTCAGGCATAGAGATTTGTCCATATGCAGTGGCGATAAAACGTTTACCATTTGCTTCTGGCGTCTTCATTGCCAAAACATGTAATTGTGCAACGTCTCTGACATCTACGATATTCATTGGAATATTAGGGATACGTTTCATTTTGCCCCTAGCAATATTTTCTACAAATTGAAAACTTAATGACATATGTTGATTTAATGATGGTCCAAGTATAGCAACAGGATTGATTGGCGCAAACTCAATGTGATTTTCAGTAGCATTCACAAAGTCCCACGCTGCTCGCTCAGCAATTAATTTAGACTTCTCATAAACAGAAAGTCCTTTTTCATTTGGATTAGTCCAATGTTCTTCTGTTGTCACACTAGATTTATCTTTATTACTAAATCCTACTGCGCCAAAGTTTGCAGTCATTATTACACGTTTCACATTCGTTTTCTCGGCAGCTCTCAAGATACGCTGAATACCTTCAACGGCTTGTTTATTTATTGATTGTTCATCAGTTACGCTGACACTACCCATCACTACAGGCGATGCTACACTCATTACATAGGTGCAATCTTTCATAGCATCTTCCCAGTTATCATCTTTAGATAAATCCGCAACAACAAATGCTAAATTTTACGTATCAATATTTTGTGCCTTTAATGTTTCTAAAATAGTATCTTTCTTAGATAACGAACGAATTGTTGCACGTAAACTAAATCTTGCTTTAATAATTCCGCGACAATACGTAAACCTAAAAAACCTGTCCCTCCAGTTACTAAAACTTATTCCTTCATGAAACTTCCTCCCCTATCTTTCTCTTGGTAGGTACAGATTATAACAGTTTTATCATATTAGTTTGATGAATTACACTTGCTTTTGACAAAGTTCATTCTTAAGTTGTAGACACTCAACTCTATAACTGTATTTGCTACTCTTTTGATACGCCTTGGTCGGATAATGCAATCTTAATGTGCTCTAAATGATGACGCTCATGCCATGATAATTTTGCAAGTAATTCTGAAACCGGTACATTGCTACCATCTGATAGCTTGATAGAACGATTTAATTCACCTTCAGTAACATGATTTCCCATCTCTACAACGCGTTGGTTGAGTCCCTCTAAAATAGTAATTGAAACTTGCATAGGTAATTTAGAGTCTGGCAACTCTGCCCAACGTTCTTGATTAAACATGAACGCCGTTACGTCAACTTCAGTCAGTGCCATTTTCAATCTTTCATACAAATTAATCTGAGAATCTGCAATATGATGTACTAATTGTCTAACCGTCCAACTTCCTTCTCGATAACAACGTTCTAACTGCTCATCACTCAATTGATGAACCGTTTCCTTCAACTGATCACTATATGCTTCAATTTCACTCATCCATTGTTTCACATCAACTAATGTTGAATTTGTTGGCGCTTCAAATTCTCCTATCGGAAATCTTACATCCATTATAAATCCCCCTTAGCTATCTTTATCTATACCTTCTATCTACCCTTATTAAGGATAAATAAAAAAGAAGTGGGATAGAAATTAATTATTACATTAATTTCTATCCCACTTCCTCTGGAAATTTAAGCTATATATAATTTTCTCAAAATATTAAGCTAATAATAAAGGACTTGAGAAAATAACTAAAAATACAATATTTAAAATTAACATTGTAATATTTATGGCTTTATTGCCTTTCAAGATGCCTAAGACATTTGCAATAATAGCTAATAACATCACAAACAATCCTGGAAGAAACCAGAACATGCTCGTAAACATGATAGAAACTACTAATAAAAATGATAATAAGCATAAAATACCTGAAACTAAATTAATACTATTTAAGTTCATAAGTTGCTCCTTTCAAATGGTGTTACACAGTATTATATACTAAAACTATTTTGAATTGAGCAAAATCTTTATAACAAAATCGACACATCTTTGTTATGTGTTGTTTTATAGATTTTTATAATCTTTTAAATAATTGATAAATTCAAGCATTTAAAGGGCGGGTTCCTATTTATTTAGAAACCCGCCCTTTACATTGTTATGACAGCGTTTGTTAGACGTACTTCCTACTAACTTCAGACAAGCGTCAGTCTTACCCGTCAAGCCTTTAAACAAATTTCCAAGTGCTTCTTTAGAAATTTTTAATAGCTAATTATAAGCGCAATCGACATCGCCACAGCACAAATAATTACCCATAATAGTATCAACTTCCACACAAATTTAATCCATTGAGTATAAGTAATTCGTCCAACAGCTAATGCTCCCATTAAGATTGCTGAAGTTGGGAATAAAATGTTACTGATTGAATCACCATATTGGAAAGCGAGTACCGTTAACTGACGATTAATATGCAGTAAATCTGATATTGGTACCATTAATGGCATTGTTGTTAATGCTTGACCCGATCCAGATGGTATAAAGAAATTAAGTAAGAACTGTAATATAAACATAGCAATAATAACAAATGAAGCTGGTATATCTGATAGCAATGTTGTCATGCCATGAACAATCGTATCGATGATTTTACCATTTTCCAAAATAACAACGATTCCTTTAGCGAATCCAACAATCATTGCGCCAAATAAAATGTTCTGCATTCCTTCAATTAATGCGTCAAATGTACCATTCAATCCAAGTCCGCTTACTAAACCTGCAACAATACCAGCAAGTAAGAAATTGGCGCTCATCTCATTAAACGTCCAATCGAATACAAATATGCCAAATACGTTAAATAGAATTGTAGCAACTATAATAAGTAAGCTAGCTGCTTGTCTCTTACTAAAGTGTTGATAAGTGATTTCTTGAGTAATATGACCTTCTTCTTTTTCTAGCTCATACACAATACTTTTTGACTTATCTTTCTTCACTTTACGTGCATATAACATAACTGTAGAAATGGCTGCAGTTAAGATAAATAAATAGATAATTGTACGTAAACCCCAGCCTGAGAACATTGGTAATTCAGCAACGGTTTGTGCCACACCAACTGTAAAGGGATTTAACATACCTCCACTGAAACCACTGGCAGCACCTAAAATAACCATTGCAGCACCTGTTAAGGCGTCGTAACCTAATGTCCGAGCGATTATAATGCCAATCGGAACAAAGATAATTGTTTCTTCTGCTAATCCAATTGTAAATCCTAATATAGAGAATATTGTCATCGTCAATGGAATCATTAGGAAATTGGCCTTTCCTAACATTCTCATTGCTTTGTTTACACCATTTTCGAAAGCACCCGTCTTATGAATAATGCCAAAGGCACCACCTACTAGAAATATATAGAATACGATTTCTCCGCCACTGATTAGTCCTTCAGGAATTGACCTGAATATTTCGAGGAAGTTGACGTTTACCGATTCCACAGTATGGTAAGTCCCTGAAACGACAAGTGTTTGATCTCCTTTCTTTTCACGCGCATATTCACCAGCTGGAATAATGTAAGTTAATAACCAAGCTAGAAAAATAACAAACATTAATAAAGCATATGTATGAGGCGTCTTAAACTTAAATTTCTTATGCTTCTTTTCTTCCATAACTCATCAACACCTTAAATAGAATAGAATGTATATCATCAGATGATTATATACATCATACCCTATTTATCAGATGATATACATTTACAATTTAAATTACATTTGTTATTTTCATCATTTCATCGATGTGCTAGACCTATAAATACTTACAATTAATGCTTTCACATTCTCACCTCAATAGAATTAGAATATTTATACGTTCTAGATACTATGAATCTCTATTTTCACAAACATATATGCTCGTTTAAATGTAATTAGCATATTGTCCTTACAAATCCACTCTATAAACGTAAAAAAGTGAGATAGACGGATCATAGACGAAACATCCGTTACCTCACTTAAGTTATTCTCACTAAACTAATCAATTATCTTTAAAAAGTATACTTCCAATTAATAGTGACGAAATATGTATATTCAACTATGTATATATCTAAGCCTTATATTACAAGGAGGTTAGACTGCACGGTGTATAAAAGTTAGCAATTAACTGTTTGAATGGTCGATTTATACATTAACATTTTGGGATGGTGAGCAATCTAACTTCTCTTGAATATACTTTAAAATAGTATCAAAAAATTTAATCCCTATGTTTGTCTATTCTCAAAAGATACGTATGAATGCCTAACTGTTATTCCCATTGCGAATTATGATTTTCACCTTTTAAAAAATGAGTAATGTAAGAAATAGTCCTAGCAACGTGAAAAAGAGTACTGGAATTGTAATGACTATTCCTGTTTTAAAGTAAACGCCCCATGATATTTTGACATCTTTTTGAGCTAAAACGTGAAGCCATAATAAAGTGGCTAATGAACCTATAGGTGTAATCTTCGGACCTAAGTCAGACCCTATTACATTCGCATAAATCATACCTTCTCTAAAGATACCTGTCACTTGTGATTGATGTATTGCTATCGCATCAATTAAAACGGTCGGCAAGTTATTCATGATAGATGATAAAATTGCAGAGATAAAACCTACGCCCATAATGCTAGTAAATAAACCATGCGCAGATATAGATGCAAATATATGACCTAAGATGGTTGTAATGCCAACATTTTTAAGTCCAAATACGACTAAATACATACCTAATGAAAAAATCACGATATTCCATGGCGCACCTTTGATTACTTGTCCAGTAGAAACAACATCTGATTGGCGTGCCAAGAGTAGGAAGATAATAGCGACAATTCCGGCAATCAGAGACACTGGTACGTGTATAAACTCACTGACAAGATAACCTATTAATAATATTACTAAAACAAGCCAAGATATGCGAAATAGTTTCTGATCTTTAATCGCGGCACCAGGACTTTGAACTTTTCGAATATCAATGGTCTTTGGAATCGTTGTTCGAAAATAAATCCATAATACAATGATACTTGCTAGAAGTGAGAATATATTTGGTATTAGCATATGACTCAAATATTCTACAAATCCAATGTTGAAGTAATCCGCAGAAACAATATTTACTAAGTTACTCACCGTAAAAGGTAACGACGTTGCATCAGCGATAAAGCCACTTGCGATAATGAAAGGAAAGATCACTTTCTTACTAAATCCAAGATGACGTACCATCGCTAAAACGATTGGCGTTAAGATAAGTGCAGCACCATCATTCGCAAAAAATGCTGCCACTATCGCACCGAGGAGCATAATATAAACAAACATTCTGAAACCGTCCCCTTTAGATGCTCGAACCATATGTAATGCAGCCCATTCAAAGAAACCAATTTCATCCAGAATAAGTGAAATCAAGATGACAGCGACAAATGTTAAAGTTGCGTTCCAAACAATATCTGTTACTTCCACGATGTCAGACCAACCAACAACTCCGGTAATAAGCGCTAAAGCTGCGCCTACAATAGCAGTAATTCCTATATCTAGTCCTTTAGGTTGCCAAATAACAAAAATCAAAGTAATAACAAAAATGAGAATGGCTAAAAAAGTCATCATAAACGTTCACCTACAAAATGTCGTTGATGACGATGTGAATAATGAGTTATAGATGATATATATTTGTCTTTCATATCAGTCAAATCCTCCTATGTCATCAATAAGCATATCATGAGCAATGACATGAAATCTATGTGATAAAGTTATAAGGCGAATGATTAAATAAAAATAGAACCTCATACATATAAAATGTTTGAGATTCTATTTTTGCGAGATTCAATGTCCCTTTTTCTTTTGCTTATTTTTTTGAACTTTAAGCTGTCGTTTGCGTGCTTTTGTCTGTTCTTTCTTTAATTTCTTACTCTTTTTACTTTGCACTTTTTTCATTTCTTGCTCTTTTTTGATTGCTTTTTGAGCATAAGTAGAAGTTTTAGGTTGTTTCTGTTCTTTAGCAACTTGCCTTTGTAAACGTTTAGGATTTACTTTTTTTGGTTTCTTTTTTTCAATGGAAACTTTCGTTTGATTTATCAATTCATCTAAATGACCATAAATAAAATTAAAAATTTCAGCACTATTTGGCTCAGTTCCAAAGGTAAATTTCACCAACTTAACCCTATCTTCTTCCCTATATTCAACCAATCCTATGAAAAACTGACCATCATGAAATATTGATAATTCCAATGATTGTCCCTCCTCTATATATAACTTGAAATGAGGGACGACCTGAGGAGGAAGGTTACTGACAAATGATTACATTTGCATTGGGACTACCAACCCAATTGTGTTTTTACATTTCTTTATAAGCATATCTGATATACACTAAGAAACCAATATGAAGCAATTAAAAATTTAATCATTTCGATGTGTATAAACCTCTAATGTATGAATTGAAATTTTTTATCTTATCTACTTTTGTTAATTGCATAAAATTATGAAATAATTGTGTAGATGATTTAATTTTTATAAGGAGTTTAGTTATGAATATTTATCAGACCTATGCATTATTGGTAATCGGTATTATCATATTAGGCTTGATTGTAAATGTTGTTGTGACAATAATAGACAAGAGGAAATTGATCAACCACATACATACACTTTGGCGTAATAAGAAGCCTATTGAGAACTTCATACGCCCAAATTCCCGCTTCGATTATCAATTCAAACTCAAACGTGACCAACATAACAACCTCATCGATGATAAAACGTGGTCAGATTTAAATATGGAAGAAATCTTCCATCGTAGTAACTTTAACTTCACGGCTATTGGGGAAATGCGTTGGTTTGCCACATTACGCAATATGTTTAAGGTTAATAATAAACAACTATTAGACCAATTTAATAATGATGAAACATTTAGGGTCAATGTATCTTATCATCTCGCTTCTATTGGTAAAGTGGTGTACCCTATCTTCCCTGATCAACTTAAAGCAATAAAGCGAAATAATTTATTTATGATTTGTCCATTTCTACCATTTATTGGACTCATTATTTGTTTCATTTCTCCATCAACTGGAGTACTTATAACTTTATTTTCGATTCTACTAAATATTGTATTATCCGGTACCCTGAAACGTACTTATGATCAAGATTTAAAGTCATTATTCTATACAGCGAAAGTCCTTAAGGAAGGTTATCATCTCGACCAAATTAAAGGCACACCAGAAATTAATACGAACTTTAGTCACTTTAAAGGGGCACGTTTATTTAGTGGTCTACTAGGTAAAGTGGGCGATCAAGATATCGGCGGCGCATTTATCATGTTACTCAAGATGGCATTCATGGTAGATTATTTCCTTTTTCATATCATCCAGCATACGTATTATCGATATCAAGACGAGGTAATGGCCTGCTATGACTATGTAAGCACCTTAGATAATCACTATTCATTAGCCATGTATCGACGCACATTAGACACTTATTGTGAGCCGACTGCCTTTTCAAATGAGCAAACATTAACATTCACTAATTTGATTCATCCTTTACTGGAAAATGCAGTCCCAAACGACCTCGACATTAACCACAATATTCTACTAACGGGGTCGAATGCATCAGGAAAATCAACATTTATGAAAGCTGTAGCAATTAACCTTATTCTTGCACAAACGATAGAAACTGCGACGGCGGATGCGTTTAGCTATCGTCCCGGCTTAGTTTATACGTCAATGGCCAATGCCGATGATGTTCTGTCAGGCGATAGTTACTTCATGGCTGAATTGAAATCTATTCGTCGTCTATTCGATATAGAGACGCATATGCCAGTATACTGCTTCATCGATGAAATCTTTAAAGGTACGAATACAACTGAACGTATTGCAGCATCAGAATCTGTATTATCATATTTGAATCATCAACCAGAGTACAGAATTGTAGCAGCGACACATGATATCGAACTTTCAGAATTATTAAAGGACAATTATCAAAACTTTCACTTTAATGAAACGATTGAAAACGATGAAATCCACTTTGATTACAAGATTAAAAAAGGTAAAGCGAATACGAGAAATGCAATTGAATTGTTGCGAATTACTAACTTCCCTAACAAAATTTACAAACGAGCCAAGGATCAGGTTAAAGATTTGAATTAACATTGTTTCATGTAAAACATTATCAATATAAGTAGGGTGATGAAATTAAATTATAATTTTGTCGACCCACTTCTTTATGGTTGAGTTGATGATTTAAGATAGATTTAAGACAAAATTATGATAGATTTTATCATTATTGTTTACTGTGAGTATTGAGGTGACATTATGAAACGAATTACAATTGCTGATAGTTTAAGAGGGTTCAGCTTATTAGGTATATTTCTTGCCAATCTACTTATATTTCAATTTAGTTTATCTGGTAAAGACTACATCGAACATTTCCATTTAAGTCCTGTAAACCAAGGAATATTCAACCTTATCATCATACTTGTTGAAGAAAGTTTTTTACCTATTTTTGCAATACTCTTCGGCTTTTCAATGGATAAACTGTATCAGTCTATGAAATTGAAAGGATTGCCACGGCCTAGATTAAAGTTATTACGTCGTGCCATTTTCTTACTTATCTTAGGCTTTATCCATGCAAGTTACATATGGGAAGGCGATATATTATTGGCTTATAGTTTAGCTATGTTATGTGTAATACCTTTTATTTCACTAAGTACCAAAGCTTTCAAATGGTTTAATATTGTAATTATTTCTTTCATGCTCGTCATGGGTATTTGGTCTATGTTTGATGATTCACAAACGTCTACATCATCTGACAAATATGATTCCGCTTCGTATATTCATAAAGTGCAAAAGATTTATACAGAAGGTAGCTATAATGATATTCATCACGTAGATGATATAGCGACATCTCCAAAATTTGCAAAATTAGAAGATCAATTAGGCGATAATAAAGGTGCTATCTTCTTGATAGCTATACTTTTTGAAGTACCATTATTCACTTTAGGTATCTTCCTTTCTAGATGTGGATGGTTCGAGAAAGATGCGAAACACTTTTGGACGTCGAAACTCTTTATATACCTTATTCCAGTATCTATTTTTGCCAAATCAACCATACTCTGGTTGGATAACGAGGCTATTTCAGGTACGCTTGTAGCTATATTTGGACCGATTTTATCCTTAGGTTACATGAGTTTATTTAAATATTTATACCAACGTTATGAGACGCATCCAATTTTTAAAGGTTTGGAAAATGCCGGCAAAATATCTCTTACCATTTACATTAGTCAAAGTATCATTGGTACACTCATCTTCTATAGTTACGGTCTAGGATTATTTGGCAAAGATATACTCATTTACACAAGCATTTTATTCGTAATTATCTATATAGTTTTAGTACTATTAGCAACATTGCATCAAAGATACTTCCGATACGGTCCATTAGAATATCTCCTGCGCATGTTCACATATTGGAAATGGCATGTAGGTAAACGTAAATAGACATAATAAAAAGGTTCAATGTGGTTAATCATTAACTGCACGTTGAACCTTAATTTATGTTGCTAAGCATATTGAATTAGAACATTGGGTTATTCATAATGTCCTTTGAATTTAGGGCTTTCTCCATATTTATTTTTATTAAATTTACTATTTAAGCATGTGATTACTATTTGGTAGATTGAAACAGCAAATTGTACTAGGGAAAATAGGAGAATAAATAACAGTGCCCAACCATTTTCACCATTGGGGTCATTAATATTCCAAATCAATTGCACAATAAAAGATATCACACCTAATACAACTGATAAGATAGGAATAAACATCGTACGATCAGTGTCATGGAATCGTCTGACTGTCATCGCTAAATTAGGAATGAATGTAATAATTGCGTATAAAATCATATAAATGATTGTGATAACTAACATAACTACGCTTAAAATTGATAAGCCTTCAGATTGAAACCCTGCTGCGAACATAATCATGATTAATGCCATAATATAAAGAATCAGAGCGGGTCCATAAAAGATTAAATGCCATAATTGCATAAACCAGAATTCACTTCGTCTTGAACGACCTTTGAAATTAAAATAATTTTTCCAAAACAACTTAAATGCTTCGCCAAAACCTACTTTTGGATTCATAAGCATAAACTCCTTTGCGTAATTTTAATTGCCGTCTTTCCCTTACCTTTATCGTATCATACTGGCATAATTATAGAACCCTATAAAAAAGTTCTCAGTCTAATTTAATTAACCTGAGAACTTGGGTTTGAACTTATTAATTTTCTTGCTTAATGACTTTACCGTTAGCATCTAACTTAATAAATTTATTATTTTTAGTTTTATATGTACCTAAAATTTCGCCATCTTTATTTCGATAATTCACAATCCAATCGCCACTATGACCGACCATTTTAACATCGTCCCATAAATAGTTGGTCTTACCTACCGCAATACCTTCAAAATCCGAAATCATTTGATACACTTGGTTACGGAAATGTGTATTTACTGTTCCTGACTTCTCTAAGTATTCAGCAGATAATGGATTATTATTTTCCTTATCTTTTTTAGATAAACTATCTACAATATTTATCTTATCCGTTAATTCTGGTAAAGCTTTGTTGTCTTTATTCGCTTTATAGACATCAATTAGTTTTACTTCTTTACCTTTTCCTAATAAATCTTTGTAATCTAATGAACCAGATTGCATGCGTCCGATAAAGATTTTATCGTTACTAACTCCGATTAATGCTTCAAAGTTCCCTTTATTAGGTGATACATTATAGAAATTCATACCTTTTGGAGCATTTTTGATACTATCATCGTACTTCACAAGTTTGAAATCAACTAGTTTAAAGTTTTTATTTCCAGTCGCAAGTTTGTATTCATAAATTCCAGTTAGAATTTCATTCTTAGTCAATGTATATCGGTCAACATCCTCCACACAGAAGGCAAGTGCTAATTTTTGTTTTTCAGATAGCTTTGCTACTTCCTTTTCCAGCTTTTGTTCTTTTTTAGACTTCTTAGATTTTGTTTGTTCCGCGTTAGATTTCGTTTTAGCGCTATCTTCTTTAGAACCATCATTAGAACCACAAGCTGCAAGTAAAAGTAAAAACACCCCACACATAAATAATAGTTTCTTCATCTATGTCTCCTCATATAATTTGCATTTTTAAAATCAATTAATTATACTATATTTTATTTATAAAAGTGTACTTTGTAAATACTTATTTGAAAGTATTTCTTGCAAAAAAAGTGCTCCATTATAATTTTTGGAGCACTCTTTTTAATATAATTTATTAATGTCGTTCCAACTATTTTCAACAGCTTGTTGAATCGTTCGAGTAAATTTATTCTGATTATTTTCTATTAAAGACAATACATAAGCTCCAATTACGGGTGGGAATTTAGGTATTATAATTTCATTACTTGGATATGTCTTCTTCAACTTAATAATAACATTATCTTTAAACTCAAGATTAGAGAATAGACCTCCACATAATACGATAGGTGGTTTATATTGTTTTTTATCAATTAAAAGAAACGCACCCTTAACTAACTCAATCAATGAATCTATACTGTTATTAATAATTTCTATAGCAACATCATCACCACTTCGAGCAACTTCAAAAACTACTTTTGCTAATGAAGCGATATTTGATCGCATCTCTAAATTTTGATACACGTATGGAATTATATCTGTTTCATGTCTTAGACTTAAATGTTTTTTAAGTGCTTCAGTTAATTGAGTAGACTTACCTCTTCCATCATAACTTTTCATTATTGCAACAAGTGCTTGCCTACCTATATCATATCCACTACCTTCATCACCTAGTACATATCCCCATCCACCAACTCTATTTAATTCATTTGTTTTCTTATTATAGCAATATGATATAGATCCAGTACCAGCTATAAGTACAATACCGGACTCTCCATATGTACCCGATGCCAAAGCAGATATGGCGTCATTTTCAACAATAACTTTTATCCTATGCAATTTGTACTCTTCCAATGATTTAATGATTAAGTTTTTTTCTAATTCTCTCCCGGCACCACTTAGAGATAAATATATAGTGTTAATATCATTTAACTCTATCTTAGCTTGTTTTCTTAATATCGATATCATATTCATTAATGTCGTTTTAACAGAATCTAACCCTTTAACCTGTATATTTGTAGATTCAGCCATAGTATACCCGACGATTTCTCCATAGTTGTTACCAATCACACCTGCCGTTTTTGTTCCTCCGCCATCAATACCAATATAATATTTCTTATTAATATTCATTGTTAAATCAATCCTATTCTTTCACATTCAACACGAAAGATTGCCAAGGTTCTATTAAATCTAATAAAAAATGTTCATCCTCATTAATTTTACCAATAACATTTTTCACACCACTATTTTCCATATTTTGAAGTGCTATCTGCATTTCTCCCTTATAATGACCATAAGTTTCATTACAAATTAAAATATCTCCCTTTTCAATTTTAGAAGTATTATGTGGTGGAAATTCTCTATCTTTAAAATGTACTCTACTCATTGTTGAGCGAATAACATAGTCTGAGACATCGCCACGATTAAAGTGCTCTTCTTCCAAAACAATCTTTTTTTCTAAATTTGAAATATCAGGATTTAACTCTATATTGAGTGTAGGCATTGATAAATTAATCTTGGATAATGCATATAACTCTTCATCGGTAGCATAAGCGTTACTTATAATAATATCATCAATTAGCCCAGTCATTAATAAGTGCTTCGCTTGAACTTCAATCGGCAAATCTCTATGGTCTTCTAATGTAGGTAAACCTTCCATTACCTTCCATGGTCCTATATTGCCATGTTGAGATGTCACGAATGCTGCAGTCGTCAATTGATGTTGTTTATATGATTCTGATGTTTTTTGAAAATGATTAAATGATAAACCTGTATATTGCTGTGGATAAAAGTTGTGACATCCTATCAAATTGTCTTTATTAGGCTTATAATTTGAAACATCATTAATAAAGGTTGCACTCGTACTTATATTTAATTCAATAAACATATTTTGCTTATTATGAGTCATTTTTGCTACTTCTTGTGCTGAAAAACCTGAATCAATTCGAATTCCAGAAACTCCCAATTGATCGAAAAATGCTAAATCTAAATTATCTATTTGAAGGTCTTTAAACACTTCCCGATTAATATCAGCTATGACCTCCATATCGTTCTTATTGGCATATTTAACAATTTCCTTAAACTTTTCAAAAATTTCACGTTCTTCTTGTTTCACTGATAGCAAATTAGTAAATATTCGTTTAAAACCATATCTCACACTATTATCAATGTAATCTTTCATCATCTCTAAGTCAGATTGTGTAGGATAAATTGAGATACCTAATCGATGCATTTATTTGCCCTCCTCAGATTTGTAGATAACACCTTTAATTTTTTTATTTTCAAGTAATTGTCTTGATTTTTCAAAAAATAAAATACTATTGAATATAATCAAAAAATATATAATTGTCCATCCGAGTGTATTAATTTCATCGAAAATCATAATTGGAATACCAATGATAAATGGCATAATTACTAAAAGTAACCATCTGTTAATCGCTACTTTCCTAATAATCAATTGTGATAGCTTACGGCAAAAAACTAATAAAATTAATAAACCTAATATATACAAAAGTCTCATAGAATATCACTTCTCTTCTAACTTTTTATATAGTTCAATCATCTTCTCAATTAAACTTTTTTCACTCAATGCTGTCATAAGATGATCTTGTGCATGAATCATTAATAGCGAAGTATCAACTTTTTCACCATTAATTTCATCTTGAATTAAACGTGTTTGTGTTTTATGAGCTTCCGCCATTTCATGCTCTGATTCATCTAAAAGTTTTTTTGCTTCTTCAAAGTTTCCTTCAGCAGCACTATTTAATGCTTCATAAGCTAAACTTTTCGCATTTCCTCCATGTGCAATAATTTCAAATATCTCTGCTTCATTTTTATTTTCCATAACAAGTCACCCATCCTATTCTTTTTCTGCAGAATCTTCATTAAGACTTTGTTCTTGAGCTAACATTTCACGCTCATATTTTTTAAAGAAAGGATAATAAAGCACAATTGCAATAAGTAAATTAATTAATACTAATATCAGTGCTTTCCAATCTCCGCTAGTAGCAAACAATGCACCGATAGGTCCCGGTAATGTCCATGGTGCTAAAATTGTGATTTTTGCAATTAATCCTAATTTAAAAACAAAATACGTGATCGTCGTTAAAACCAAAGGAATAAATATGAATGGTAAAGCTAGAATAGGATTCATTACTAATGGAGTCCCAAAAATTAGAGGTTCATTTATATTAAATATACTAGGAATAATTGAGAATCTCCCTACTTTTTTAAGATACTCTGATTTAGAGAAAACCATTAATATACATAGACTTAACGTTGCACCTGCTCCTCCAATCCAAACAAACCATTGGAAAAACGGTTCTACAACTATATTAGGAAGTTGCTCTCCAGCTGCCTTAGCATCTATGTTTTGATCTAAAAGCGAGAACCAAATCGGTTGGAAAACAGCACCCATAACAGCAACACCATGTATACCTGCAGCCCATAAAAGAACAATAAAGAATACTGGTATTAAAGCACCTAATAATGAATCGCCTGCAAATTTGCCAAGCGGTTCAAATAGCATGTTAACAATCTTATTTAAATCTATATTTAATATCACACGAACGAACCATGAAATGATAATAACTAAAGTTGCTGGAATTAAAGATTCAAAAGATCTGGAAACTGAACTAGGAACTTGTTCCGGCATTTTAATAGTAAAACCTGATTTAATAACTAATCGACTTATTTCTACTGCAAATATCATAGAAATGATAGCTACAAATAAACCAGAACCTCCTAAATCTGCCATAGGCAACACATATCCAACAGCATCTTTTTTAGCTAATTTATCATCTAAATTTAATGGAATATTCATCATTAGAAAGGTAGCTAATGAAAGTAAACCACCTGAAAGACCATCCATTTTGTATGATTTTGATAAATTATACCCCATACAAAACGCTGCATATAAAGCCATTAAACCTAATGTCATTCTATTTGCGATCATTATCTTCTCAGCATGTGGTTGTACTAAATCTGCAAGATAGGGTATTGGTGGTGACGCAAATAAAGTGAAGAATGATCCGACAATAATCAATGGTAACGTTGCAATAATACCATCACGAATGGCAACTAAATGTCTTTGCTCAGATGCTTTTGCCATTGGTGTCATTAATACTTTTTCAAGCCATTGTAATATCTTTTGCATAAAACCATCTCCCAAACATTTATATTATTTATCGTATCCTTTAATTTGTTTTAAAATTTTAGGCGCACCTATTGGTGTATAACCCATTGGATCAACTACATCAACTGGTTTCCCAACTTCATCTCCCATTTTTTTAAACTTATCTAAACGATGCTTAACTTGTGGAGCAACTAACCCTAAATCATAATTTTCAATTTGATTCTCAAATTCCTCTGACCCGACTGCTTTAATTTCAAGATCATAATTTTCCTTCTCTGCTTGTTTCTTTATTGAGTCAACAACCATTGCGCTTGACATTCCACCTGAACAAACCATAATTACTTTCATTTAAAACACTCCTCTATTTTAATTTATTATTTTTTATAGCTTTTCTTGTATTTTCTAGTTTCTGACGGTTGTTTAAATAATCATTACTAGCAATGCAAATATATAAAATATCAATGATATTTAACATTGCAATTCTTGAACTCATTGCTCCGCTTCGTTTAGCTTTTTCGGAAGAACTAACAAACAGCTGTACGTCTGATAAATTAGATATAGGATTATCACCATATTTCGTTATAGAAATTATTTTTGCACCTTTCTCTTTAGCTAACTGAGTAGAATTAACTATATCTTTAGTTTGACCTGAACTTGATATAGCAATCACTACATCTTCTGAAGAAAGATTAGCACTTAAAGTAACTTGTTCATCAAAACTACTTCCGACATCACACCAATAATCGATACGTGTTAGTTTTTGCTTAAAATCTTGTGCAATAAGTGCTGAAGCCCCAATACCATAGATACATGTTTTTCTCGAATTAACAATTAATTCAAAAGCATGTTTAATATTTTCTGTTGATAAAATTCTTTCTGTATCTCTTAAAGTCTTAGCATTGTTATGAAATACAGTTTGCGTAACTTCTTCAATTGAATAATCTTTATCTATTTCTGCATAACCACGTTGAATATTCCCCGGTTCGTTTAAGTCATAAGCGATTTTTAGCTTTAAGTCTTGAAAGCCCTTACATTTCAATTTTTTAGATAACCTAACAACCGTTGCCACACTGACGTTTGTTAGGTCTGCTAGTTTTTGTACAGAATAATTAATAATTTCATCTGGATGCTCAAGAATATACTCTGCAACTCTACGTTCCGAGGGATTTAAATCGCTTAAAGATGATTCAATAATAATCAAACTACCATGCAATAAACATCACCTCTAAAAAGAATAATATTTCACTTCAAATACAATTTACAAAATATTGTTACATTTGTCAAAATCTAATTTATATGTAATATTGTTATATCTCGTCTTAATACATTTGTATTTTTATGCTAATGTTACATTGTGATGATTAATATGATATTAAAATATTTTTGGAAAGGAATTATATTGTGAAGAAGTTTCTTACAATTTTAATTTTGAGTACCTTAATTTTATGTGCTTGTAACTTTGAACAAGACGTAGAAAATAAGCATGATCGTAATGCATCGACTAAAACTACTGGCAATGAACAAAAGAAGAAGGAAGTCATAAACGGTAGAACATACTATGACGGCATTTTAATCGTTAATAAAACAACTAAACTACCATCTGATTACAATCCTGGTGAGAAACCTAAAGCACAACGTGCATTACAACGAATGTTTACTGATGCAGAAAAAGATGGTGTGAGTCTTTATAAGATTAGTGGATTTAGAAGTTATGAAACACAAGTGAATCTATACAATCAATATGTTGCGCGTGATGGCGAGCAAGCCGCTGATCGTTATAGTGCACGTCCTGGCACTTCCGAGCACCAAAGTGGGTTAAGTTATGATGTGGGTGCTATTGGATCAGCTTGCAATTTACGTGAACAGTTTGGAGAAACAAAGGAAGGACAATGGATTGCGCGAAATGCCCATCGTTATGGTTTTATCATCCGTTATCCAAAAGGTAAAGAACAGATCACAGGCTACCAATATGAACCGTGGCATTTGCGTTACCTAGGAAAAAACAATGCGGCTAAAGTACAACACTCTGGCCAAGCCTTAGAGGAATATGTTAGATATAAAGATCGCTCAGAAAGCTAATTTATTGCATTCTGAGCGTTTTTATATACTATTTAACCTTTTTTTCTTTAACTACATTTCCATTAGCATCAAGCTTTTGAATTTTGTCATTCATATTTCTATAAGAACCAACGATTTCTCCATCTTGATTGCGATATTGTACCGACCAATCTCCATTTGAATTAAGTAACTTCACATCTTCCCACAAATAACCTGAATCTGTTAAACTAACACCTTCAAAATCTGCAATAATTTGATAGATTTGATTTCTAAGATGTAATCCTACGCCACCCAATCTCTCCAACTGTTTATAAGAGATTCCATTCTCATCATAACTAATGTCAGGATACTTATTATCAATATGCATTTTACTTACTAATTCTGGCAATGCTTTATTATTTTTATTTTTTAAATAGACATCTTTTAAATTTACTTCTCTTCCATGTTGAATTAATTCATTATAATCAATGATTGCAGCTTGCGTTCCTCCTAAGAATATCTTCTCATTATTCACACCGATGATTGCAACAAAATTTCGCTTATCAGGATATACAGTATAAAAATGCATATCTTTTGGCGCGTTTGCAACAGGTTTATCATGCTTAACTAACGTGAAATCGACTAATTTATAATGATACTCCCCAGCTGGTGCTATAGCTAAATAAAATCCAGTTAAAATTTCATTTTTCGTTAATGTATATTGGTCAACGTGATCGACACAAAAAGCTAAAGCCAATTTTTCCTTTTCAGAAAAGTTAGGTATAATAACTTTGTTTTTTTCTTCATCCTTCTTTTTATTATCAACCTTGTTTTGCTTCTTATTGTCTTTTGTTGTCTTAGTATCCATTTGTTTCGTGTGAGATTCCGTTTTATTTTCTTTAGATGGTTCATGTGTACTGCAGGCTGTTAACACTAACATAAATGTGATGCTAAGTGATAGAAATTTTTTCATTAACGATCCCTCTAATCTTATAACACTATTATATAATATTATTATACTATACAAATGTTATAATTTTAGGTGGTGTTTATAACACTCTGATACACAGCCCACACAAAAATCCGATAGCTTTTAAGCTACCGGATCAAATCAATTTTGTTATTTTAGACTGCCGTCACACTTATTTATTTGATTATTGTTCCTTCTTTTTCATGAATCATTTGAATAATTTCATTCTTTTCATTCATAACAGCCACTTTAGGCGCATGGTCAACTAATTCACGTTCATCTAATTGAACATAGGTCATAATAATCACCACATCGTCAACTTCAACTAATCGAGATGCTGCACCATTAAGACAAATCTTGCCACTACCTCGTTCACCAGCAATAACATATGTTTCAAAGCGAGCACCATTATTGTTATTTACAATGGCTACCTTTTCATTAGGTAAAATATCGACTGCGTCTAAGATATCGGCATCAATCGTAATACTTCCAACATAATTTAAATTTGATTCAGTCACACGTGCTCTATGGATCTTACCGTTCATCATCGTTCTAATCATAACTTACTATTCACTTCCTAAAATTATATTATCTATCAATCGTGCTTTCGAGAATTTAACAGCTAAAGATATAAAAATTTGTCCTTGTATTTCTGTCGCAACTTCTAAATCAGGGTAACTATAAATTGCAACTTCATCAATATGACCACTTGTATGTTCCGATAAATATGTCTTAATCTCACCAACAATAATATGGCTACGTCGTTCTCCTTGTTTATACAATGTTTGAGCTATTTCCAAACTTTTACTCAAGTGAACAGCTTCTTGTCTCTCGTCGTCAGTTAAATATACATTTCGCGAACTACGTGCAAGTCCATCCTCTTCACGTACAATATTAATACCTACAATTTGAATTGGATGATTAAAATCTTCTACCATTTTTTCAACAATTGCGAGCTGTTGTGCATCTTTCTTACCAAAGTATGCTTTATTAGGACTCACAATATTAAATAACTTGTTTACGACCGTAACTACACCATCGAAATGACCTGGACGTTGTGCACCTTCTAAGACTTCCGCTAGACGTCCTACCTTTAATGTGACACTTAGCTCGTTTGGGTACATTTCTTCTACTGCTGGATGGAATACATAATCAACATTAATTGCTTCAACTAAGGCTACATCTTGATCAATTTGACGTGGATAGGCATCGAAATCTTCGTTTGGACCAAATTGTAGAGGGTTTACAAATACACTAATCACAGTAATATCATTCTCTTCAACTGAGCGACGCATCATACTCAAATGACCTTCATGTAAGGCTCCCATCGTTGGAACGAAGCCAATCGTTTTACCTGTACGCTTCAATTCCTGTGTAATTTGTTGCATCTCAGATACGGTTTGAATCACTTTAGTCATTGCTGTTTACCTCATTCAATATCTTTTTCTTATATGTGTGGGCTTCAGCTGGAAAAGTCCCTGCCTTAACTTCTTCGTCATAATGTTTGATGGCATCAATTCCTACTGAAAAATCGCCAAATTGTTTTACAAATTTAGCATAGCGATCAACGCCATAATTTAACATATCGTGATAAACCAATACTTGACCATCTGTGTCTTTTCCTGCTCCAATACCAATAACGGGTATATCTAATTGCTCACTAATTAAACCAGCTAAGTCACTTGGAATCGCTTCTAATACTAAAGCCACTGCGCCTGCTTCTTGAACTGCATGAGCTTCTTGAATTAATTGTTCAGCCGCATCTTTCGTACTACCTTGTAAACGATAGCCCATAACACCAACGCTTTGTGGCATTAATCCTAGATGCGCTACAATTGGTATTCCAATTTGTGTTGATTTCTTAATGAAATTAACTAAATGTGCACCTTCTGCTTTTAACGCATTGGCATTTGTTTCCTGATAAAGTGTTATCGCATTTTTCAAATCATGTTCATCACTTACACCAACTGCGCCAATTGGTAAGTCCACTACTACAAAAGTATCATTAGCACCTCTACGTACCGCTTTGCCGTGATGAATCATGTCTTCTAATGTCACTTGTGTTGTTGTTTCATAACCTAGTACCGTCATTCCAAGTGAATCACCAACTAAAATCATATCTATATTTGCATCCTGTGCTTGTTTGGCACTTGGAAAGTCATATGCTGTAATCATCGAAATTTTCGTTTTGTCTTGTTTCATTTCAACTAATTTTGCTAAATTTTTCATTTTAAATTAACTCCTATTATTTATGTCCACATTTTTAAACAAAACTTTATAAGTTGCTATCCCATTATTTCAACTCAATATTATATATCAACTTCCATATAAAATCATATCATTTTCTGTTCTAAGATTTATCTTTGCTTATCTATCTTTTTAATTAAAAGATTAATTTACATAGAAAAGTAAAATGATTATACTATATGATTATATTTAAAGTGCGCACATGCTCCTGTACATATTTGTGTGGACCTAACCAGAAAGGAAAGTTTAAAATGAAAATTGCTGTTATTGGACCAGGTGCGGTTGGTACGACGATTGCTTATGAACTGCAACAATCACTGCCAAACGTTACATTAATCGGTCGTTCTAATAAGATAATGACCCTCCAACCTGCAAATGAAACTATTAAAGTCCAAAGTATTGATGACATAAATACGCAATTTGATGTTATTATCATTGCGGTTAAAACGCACCAACTTAATCCACTAATTCCAAAATTACATCACTTCGCACATAATGAAACATGCTTTATTTTAGCTCAAAATGGTTATGGCTTATTGCCGCAACTTCCTTTCAATCGCAAATATCAGGCAGTCGTATACATAAGTGGTCAAAAGTCTGGAAACGAAGTGGTACATTTCCGAGACTACCGTTTACATTTGCAAAAAGATACTACCACAACACATCTAAAAGCATTATTCGATACAACCAAAATTGAAATTGTTTTAGAAGACAATATTGAAGAAAAAATTTGGTATAAATTATTAGTGAATTTAGGTATTAATTCTATAACTGCACTTGGTCACAATACTGCTCAAATCTTAAAAATTAACGAAGTCAAACATCTATGTCGTCAATTATTAAAAGAAGGTCATCAAGTAGCCGAAGCATCAGGTATACAGTTCCCACATACAATCGTCGATGACATTATGCAAATCTATGCCGGCTATCCTGATTATATGGGGACAAGTATGTATTACGATATAATCAATCATCAGCCATTAGAAATCGAAGCAATACAAGGATTTATCTTTAGACAGGCAAAATCTCATAACGTGAACACACCACATTTAGATACAATTTATGCATTGTTACGTTCTCATCAATCACTTATTAATTAAAAAAGATTCTGAGATGATTTACAGTCTCAGAATCTTTTTATTTCAAACATATTTAGTTCTTACTTTGTTTTAATTTTAAAGGCACTTTAATTTGTTTATTTACAGAATCGCCTTTCATTAGGCCATTAACCACTTTAATTGCTTCTTTACCCATAAGTTCAGGTTGTTGAGCTATTGTCGCATCTAGTTTGCCATTTTTTATTGATTTCATTGCATCCTCGTTGCCATCAAATCCAATGACTTGAATATCCTTGTCCCCAATAGCTTCAATGGCACCAAGTGCCATTTCATCATTTTGAGCAAAGATTGCTTTGATATTTGGATGCGCTTCTAGCATATTTTGCGTTACGTTTAATCCTTCTGCTCTATCAAACTTCGCACTTTGTTTGGCAATTACTTTTAACTGTTTATCAGCAATCTCATGGAAGCCTTTTCCTCTTTCTCTCGTCGCACTTGCGCCTGGAACTCCTTCAAGTTCTCCTACTTTTGCATTTTTACCTACTTTATCAACTAAATACTTACCAGCCATTTTACCGCCTTCAACGTTATCGGATGCGATAAATGACGCAACGTCTCCTTTATCCACTGATCTATCTAATGTGATTACAGGAATACCCTCATTGTTCGCTGACTCCACAGCACTTGAAATCGCACTTGAATCTGTTGGATTAACAATTAAGTAATCAACTTGTTGTTGAATTAAATCTTCAATGTCATTCGTTTGCTTAGCTGAATCGTCTCGAGCATCTACAACTTTAACTTTCATTCCTTGAGCTTTAGCATCTTTTTCAATTCCATTTTTAATTTTAACGAAGAATGGATTATTTAAAGTTGAAATACTTACGCCTATTGTAATTTCTGATTTTTTCTTATTGGTTTTGCCATTTTTATCATTTTTCAATGGTGATTCTAAGGAACACGCTGCTAAAAATAGGACGAGTGCTAATGTAATGGCTAATAATTTTTTCATATTGTTATCCTGCTTTCTCTTATTTTTTACGATCAATTAATACCGCAATTAAAATAACTACACCTTTAACGACTTGTTGGTAGAATGAAGAAACACCAAGTAAATTTAATCCATTATTTAAAACACCTATAATAAGTACACCTATTAATGTTCCAACAATTCGTCCTTTACCACCTGTTAATGACGTACCACCAAGTACTACGGCAGCAATAGCGTCTAACTCATAAGAAGTACCCGCTGTTGGTTGTGCAGAATTTAAACGTGATGTTAATATGCCTCCTGCTAACGCTGACATTAGCCCTGAAATTCCATAAATTAAAATTTTAATTTTATTAACTTTAATACCTGAAATTTTAGCAGCTACTTCATTCCCACCAATTGCATATGTATGACGTCCAAACGTTGTTTTTTGAAGAATAATAAGCAAAATCACAAACACGATAATCATTGTTACTGCTGGTACTGGAATACCGATAAAGTAGCCCTTACCAAATAATTGGAATAAATAACTATCCCCTAAATTTGTTATTGGATTTCCGTCAGTAATAACTAATGTTAATCCACGGAAAATCGTCATCGTCGCAAGTGTTGCAATAAATGGCGCCATATTTCCTTTAGTAACTAATAAACCGTTCACTGCACCTAAAACAAAACCAATCAGTACGCCAATAATTAATGCAATTATTGGGTCAACACCACTCGTAATCATTAATGCAATAAACGCCGATGATAATGCAAGAATTGAACCAACTGATAAGTCTATACCACCAGTTAAGATAATGAATGTCATACCAAAGGCAATCAGACCATTGATAGAAATTTGTCTTAATAAATTGAGTAAATTAGATAAATCTAAAAATGATGGGTTTAAAATACTCACTACAATAATTAGTAAAATCAGACCAATAAATGGAATAATCTTTTCCATGAACGATGTTTTAGCTGTTAACTGTTTCATTTAAAGTTCCCCCTGTAGCTAAAGTCATAATATTTTCTTCTGTAATTTCATTTCCTGTTAGATCCCCTTTGATATTACCTTCGTGAACGACCATCACTCTATCGCTCATACCAATGACTTCAGGCAATTCAGATGAGACCATAATAATAGACACACCACGATCCGTAAGTTCATTCATAAGTTGATAAATCTCTCTTTTTGCTCCGACATCAATACCTCGTGTAGGCTCATCTAAAATAATGATTTGCGCACCGGTACCAATCCACTTTGCTAATACGACCTTTTGTTGATTACCACCTGATAATGAGCCAGCCGGCAGTCTACCTGGAGATTTAATATTAAGTCTTTTACGCATCGTATCAACAAATTGCTCAGAACTTTTATCGTCTACGATGCCATGTTTTGAAAAACTAAATAACGAAGGTAACACCATATTGTCTTGAATGGAGAAGTCTAAGATTAACCCTTCTTCTTTACGATTCTCAGTTATAAAAGCAAGTCCATGTTTCATCGCTTCGATTGGAGACGTTATAGATACTGTTTGTCCTTTAATTTCAATTTCATTATCTGCTTTATCGACACCGAACAAACTTCTCATCATTTCTGTACGACCTGCCCCCATTAGACCACTCACGCCCAATATTTCACCTTTTTTAAGATAAAATGATTGATTCTCAATATGATGTAGCGGATTATTAAGTCGCTTTACATTTAAAACAATATCTTGTGGTTCATACGTTCTATCTGGAAACTGTTCATCTAATTCACGTCCAACCATTGCTTTAACAATTTGGTTGTATGTTAGATTTGTCGTTTCATCATACATAACAGAAACGCCATCACGCATCACTGTTATTTCATCCGAAATCTCAAAAATTTCAGCCATTCTATGTGAAATGTATACAAAGGACACACCTTTAGCTTTTAAATTATGAATCATGTCGAACAAACGTCGTATTTCTTTATCTGTTAATGTTGCTGTTGGTTCATCCATAATAATGATTTGTGCTTTTGTCATCATCGCTTTAGCTATTTCTATCATTTGTTGCTCACCAATTGAGCAATCTTTGACCACTTTGTTTAATGGAATATAGAAATCTAATTCTTTAAACACTTGCTCAGCTTGTTGCTTCATTTCTTTTTTATTTAGTATTCCTATTTTGTTTCTGATTTCTTTTCCAACGAACAAGTTATCAAGCACTGTTAATTCTGGATATAAATTCAGTTCTTGGTGAATAAATGTTAATCCTTTTTCTTCCGCTTCTTTAGGATTGTTATAGTCGATCTCAATATCAGAATTAGTGATAACACCTTGGTCTTTTTTATGAATCCCAACTAAAATTTTCATGAGTGTTGATTTACCAGCCCCATTTTCTCCCATTAGTGCATGCACTGTACCTGGCTTTAGAGTAAAATCAACTCCCTTTAGAACCTCGTTGTCCCCGAAGTCTTTATGGATATTAGTCATTTGAATCATTAATTTCACCCCTTAAAATATGACACCACTTTGAAGTATGATGTTTGCATATGGCGTTGCTTCCCCTGTTCGAATAATTGCTTTAGCGTTTTTAGTTAATGCTTTAAATGTTTCATGATTAACTTGTTCTATTTCTGAAAAGTCCTTTGTCACTTGTTCAAAGATAGGTGCATTGTCTACTTCCATTTCTTCAGCTATCGTTACGTGTTCAATTTCCATGTGTTGCTTAAGTACTTCATAAACTTCTAGAAAACTTGGCTGTCCTAATGTTAAAGCAAGGTCAATCTTCTTAACGTCTTTAGGAACGGGTAACCCACAATCAGCTATTACAATTTGATCTGTATGTCCTAAATCACTGAGCACTTTTGAAATGTCGCTATTTAATATGCCTGTTTTATACATCTAATTCACCTGCAATTTCTGAAAAGGTTGGCATGCCACCTTGAGCGCCCATACCTGTTACTGAATGACTTGCTGCTAAGTTCGCAAGTTTAAGTGCTTGTGCAATTGAATATCCTTTTTGTAATCCTACTGCGAAAGCACCATTGAATGTATCTCCAGCACCTGTTGTATCTTTAACTTCTCGCTTAAATCCATCAATTTGAACCTTTTCAGTGCCGTTATGATACATAGCACCTTTATCTCCTAATGTAATTATTAACTTGTTAGGGTAACGCTCTAATGCTTTATCAATGTCAGTTTGGAACATTGCATTGCTCTCTGTTTCATTAGGTGTAATGTACGTTGCTTTATCAATAACATCTGCCTCTACTTCTCGGAATGGCGCTGGGTTAAGAATTGATATCATATCGTGTTCATCGCAATATAAAACGACATCTCTTACTGTTTCAGCGGGAATTTCTTGTTGAATTAAAACAATGTCACCTGCTTGAGCTTGACTTAAAGCTTCCAACGCGTAATCTGACGTAACATAGTTATTAGCTGAAGGTACAACGATGATGCTATTATCATTGTCAGATAAAGTGATATGTGCCGTACCAGATGCAGAATGTGTAACGGGTTTCAGAAATGTCGTTAAAACATGATTGTCTTCTAAGTTTGTAAAAATTTGATTCCCGAAGTCATCATCACCGATGCGTCCTACCATATAAACATCATCACCGAGTCTTGCAGCCGCTACTGCTTGGTTTGCCCCTTTTCCACCAGGTGTTGTAAAAAATGACTCACCTAAAACGGTTTCACCTTTACTTGGTACTTTATTTGTAGAAACTACTAAATCAATGGATAAGCTTCCAACTACATATATACTTGTCATTATTTCTTCCTCCTTGTAGATTCTCTGTGAATAACATCAACATCCAATACGACTTTCGTCGTTACGTCATTATGTTCTAATTGATTAATCAAACCTAATGCTGCTTGTTTCCCAATTTCATACGCAGGTTGTTCTATCGTTGTCAGACTTGGATAAAATAACTTGGCTAATGGAATATCATCATATCCAATGACTTGTACATCATCTGGAATATGGAAGTGTAAATCATGTAACCATTTCATGATTTTAAGCGCAGATACGTCGTTACTACATATCACACTATCGATATGGTTATGGTTAACATATGCTTTCAGTTTATCAATTGTGATGTCATGCTCATCCCCAATCCACAATTGAATGTCATGGTTCTTTAGAGTAGTCCTTGCACCATTAAATCGTTCTTCAAAAGAGCGATAATTCAAATCTTGATGTAACAATAGTACACGCTGTGCATTTCCTTTAATAATTGTCTCAGCTTGTAGTTTCCCACCTTTATAATGGTCCGCTTCTATACATTGCTGATTATCTGTTACACGGTCAATAAGTACATAGGGTAATTGATATGAATTAAACTGATCAAAGGCAAATTGAGTTGATAACTGTGAAGCAATAACGCCACTACAATTATTCACTTTAAAAGTGGTTAGATAGTTTAGTTCTTTATGCTCTTGCATTTCACCATTGCCAATCATGACGTGGTACCCTTTTTGAATTGCTGTGTCCTCTACACCTTTAGCAACAATCGTAAAGAACGGGTTACTCATATCTGGTAACAACAATCCAATTGTTTTTGATTTTTTAGTAAATAAAGTTCTTGCAGTCTCATTAGGATAATAATCTAATTCTTTGATGACTTGTTCAATTCTTTTACGTGTTGCTTCTTTCACATAACCACTTTTATTAATCACTCTTGAGACTGTGGCTACTGACACATTTGCTTGTTGAGCCACTTCTTTAATCGTTCTCACTTTGCCACTCCTTTTGTGTAACCGCTTACATAAAAATCTATCACTTTTTTCTTTTAAATGCAATATTAAATAAAACATTTATAAATTAACTCTTTTGTGAATGGACGTCGTCCTAATATTTATGTTTATTGATATATCGCTACTTTTTAATTTTGTAATTATACACATCGTAAAAAGAATATGATACTATATAATTAATTTTCAAAGTAAATATAGAATTGATGCAAAGGGGACCCATTTCTTGGATAAATCAACTCGTATACTAAATATTTTAACTTTGCTTCTTAAAGGTCACGTTGTTACGCAACACGACTTAAATCAATTTACTGATGTGAGTAAGAAATCGATACAGCGTGATATTAATACTATTAACACATTCTTTTATGAAAATGAGTTTTGGAGTCATAGTAATACTAGAGTCGTTTATAATCATCAATTGGCAGGATATGAACTTAAGCAAAAAACACAAAGTAAACATAGTTTAGGCATCCTTAGTTTACTCATTAAACTTCAAAGTTTAACACCCATTTTGCATCACGATATTCACAAATTTTTACTTAGCTCAATCAGTTCAATGAAGGTTTCAGATAAACACGTTTTAATGAGTACGTTAAATCAATTTAAAATTAGACAGGAATTATTGCCCGGGAAAAATCTTATGATTTTACAAAAAGCGATTGTGAATAAAGATATTGTTCGCATTGAGCTTGAAGACAAAAAGATAGTCATTAAACCATTATCTATTTTGTATATGCATTATGATTATTGGTTTACGTATGAAGAGGATCATGAAATTGAGACGATTCTACTTCGTGATATCTTGTCTGTGAAAGTTTTAAATTTGAAATTCAAGAAGGATGGCACTTGTAATCCTGTTTTATTCCAAATACACACACACTTTTGGAACCAATTCCAACAGCAATTTTCTATTAAGGAAGTTGTTGAACGAAGTGAGGATTATATCACAGTATGGGTGAATTGTACGCGTTTCGATGCGTACTATATCGCTTATCAATTAGCGCCACATGCTAAAATTCTAAAACCACAATCATATATTGATAGTTTTATAGAAAGATTAGATGAAATCAAAGGTATTTATAAATAATGAAAGTGTTCGTAAAGTAGTTCATAGATAGATTTCGCTTTCTTAAGTTATTTCGCTTTCCTATGGGAAAGGCTCTAAATTAGTTCTGTGATTTTAATCATTAGAACTACTTACTTAAGTGTATAAACACTTAAGTTCCTTTCCCCAGCAAAGAGATTTTCGTAATTCATCTATGTATCTCCAAAATACAATAAAATTAGGCACCTCGTTAATTTATTGAACATCACTAAGCTAAATTAACGAGGTGCCTTATACATTGTTATCGTTTATTTTAAAGGTTTATTCTTCTTCGCCGTTTTCATCATATTTCGTAACGCTACCGTCTGAGGTTACAATATATGATCCAGCTAATTCACCATCTTTATCAGTAAATGAGAAACCCCAATCTCCGTCAAAATTTTTTTCTGGTTCTTTATATGTGTATGTGTCGGTATCTAAGGTATGACCTTCATATTCTTCGACTTTATCAATGACATTATCACGTGTCACCGTTTCGTCACTTGAACTACTATCAGAGTCTTCTGAGCTACTGTCATCTGAATTTGAACTATCATAATGTTCAGGTTGTCTAGGCGTATCAGATGTAATGTAACTTGCTACTTTTTCAATATCTGAATCTAAAGCATTCTTAATCTTCTTCGTTTGACCATTTTTCAAAATTCGAGCTGTTTCTTGTTTAGAGTAGCCATCTTCGGTCCAACGATGGTCTTGGAAATGACTTGGTACATCGTAAAATGTGACTGTCCCATCATTATTATCTTTAAAAGTAATGTGACCTAGAGCTGTAACGGATGGACTTAATACAACGGTTCCTTCAGGATATACTTCTGAAGCATCTTCATTATATGGATTAATCGGTTCACCGGACATATCTACAGGTTCATACGTATGGTCCTCTTCGTAAAATATGTCATCTGCGTCATTTCGTGCCGTCAGCCATATTTTAGCAAAGTATTCTTTCGTATTTTTATCATTACTATTAGCAGAATGTGCACTATTAGAACCACCACTAATAGAAATTTGTTTTGCGACTTTTTTATAATCTGAATCTTTGCCATATTTATGATATAAATCTTTAACATCAAGTTCATGTCCTAAGTCAGATTGAATAAATTGTCGGTATTTCCCTGGACTTTGCGTACCTATCACTGCTACTTTATCATCACTAACACCAATTAAAGTCGCGAATGGCCCTCTAGCAGGTGAAGCACTATAAAATGTCATCCCTTCTGGTGCGTCTTCAACTGCTTCTCCAGTTGCTTGTAATTCGTATTTATCTATACTTTTTTGAGTTTTCCCACCATTACCATTTTCAATATATGAATGACGTTTTAAATCATTTGCAGTTATAGCTACATTAGATACACTGTCATCACTTAGCGCTAATGCGACTTTCTCAGCTTGATTTAAATCTTTAACACTGTTTACTGAATTCGCATCATTATTTTTCTTATTACTAGTACTATTATCAGATTTCGAATTACTATCTTTATTCGATTTATCCGTTTGTGATGATTTGTTATTATCGTCGGATGCTCCATTTCCAAGTCCAAAGTCACTTAAACTACAACCAGCTAATAACATTGTTCCAGTAAGCGCACCAATCATTAAATAATTTCTCTTCATTTCTCTCCACCCTTTATTCCCTTTGTAAAATAAATTGCGAAACGCTTGTAATTCAATTTATTCAATCAAATTACTTAATATGTTGACGAACAAATTTACCAGCATATCCTTTGAAAGACTCTCCTCCAGAAGATTCTTGCTTAGCATACATATCGGTCGCAGTACCACCTAAATTGTGTCCATACGTTCTCATACCGTACATTGTAGTATATTTGCTATTTAACATAGGCGAGCCTGACGCACCTGATCTAAAAATGTCTTTCGTTTGAATTTCTGAACCATTAGGAGAAAATTGTGTTACACGAAATTTACTAAGGTATGGTTTCGTATTGTCACCATTAATTTTTGAGTAACCTAATGAATATAGAGGTGTATTAAATTTCAATTTCTTAATTTCAGAATCTGTCGCAATACGCATTGGTTTAGCATACTTCGACATATTTTCTTTAGTGTGGACTATCGCAATATCATATTGCGGTACCTTAATGACTTCATTTGCATGAAAAGTATAAGGTATTGATTTACCATTACGATTCAATTGAAATTTAATATATTTTGGTGCTGCAGCTTTACCATATTTATCATCAATAACATGTCCATTTGTGACAAAGGTATGCGCACCAATTACCGTACCAGTACCCATTGAGTCTTGTCCTTTATATTCTGGAATCCCCACTTTCCAACCATTTAAATTCGAAACACGACCAATAGATTTCAAATTACTTTGGGATGCATTTGGATAATATTTGTTTGAAATTGAACTGTTACTGATCTTTTTAGCTTTTAAATATCCTGAGTACTCACCTGCATGCAAGCCATCATAGTAATAGTTACCAACAGCTTGCGCTTCATCACGATGACCAGCATACCCAAATATCGTTGTTCCAATTACTATACTTGCAATAAACGTTTTACCAAATTTTGATTTCCACATACTTTTCTCCTCAATACCTTTCTTTTATGTAATAACTATTTCACGACATACATCGCTCAATATAATAATTTATCAATATTATTATATGATATTAGACGGACAATATACGTCTTTAGAAGTATTAATTAATAAAACTTTAGACTTATTTTTTAATTTAATAACAAAAACAAAGTATTTTTTGTTTACAAAATAAATTGATAGATGTAAACTGTAAAATATATTAATGGAGGGGTACTCAAGCCTGGCTAAAGAGGCCAATCATTTATGATTGGTAGGAGCTTTTTGCTCGCGTTGGTTCAAATCCTTCCCTCTCCGCTATTTTACGACTGGAACGATTATCGTTTCAGTCTTTTTTTTTGATTTAAAGATCGTTCCAACTCGTTGCCACATAGAATGATTCCTACTAAGTCATTGACAATTGTCAGTGAGTAAGGTTACTATTTGTTTAAATTACTTTGAAAGAGATACGTTATTTTCACTTAAGGTATCCTTGCAATACATATTTTTTACCTCATTATGTAAACGCTTTCTCTTTTGAAATGAAAGGGAGGTCATTATGGAAGCTGTTAAAGCAATCTTTAGCAAATTGTTTGAATTCTTGCCACGAGCAATCATTAATTTATTTATCTAATATGGATTCATAGATTTACATTTTCAAAAATTAAATAAAATAGAGGTGCTGTTTATGAAAACAAGAGAGAACAGATTTAGTATTCGTAAATTGAGCGTAGGCGCGTCATCAGTTGTAGTAGCAACGTTGCTATTCATGGGAGGTAGCTCAGCACAGGCAGCCGAGAAACAACAGGAAGTGGGAACTCCTGAAACGGCGTCAGCACAATCTATTGGGGATAAAGACACACACGCGACTCAAAAGGGACAAGTTCAATCAACTGAACAAGATAAGTCGCAAGCGTCTCAAACTGAAAATAATACAAATAATTCACAAACTAGCTTACATAATGAACATAATCAAACAGACGATGCATCTACAACGAATGAAACTACTTCAACTTCAGATGAGACGCATCAAAGTACCACTGTAAAATCTGAGAAGCCAACTTCAAATAGCGATAACCAACAAAATGAAGCTAAACAAACTTCTCAACAATCACTTTCAACTGATACACAAACTTCTAAACCAACTACTAACGACGGCATAACAACGCAACAATCTGAATCATCTAAACAGGAAAAACCGTCAACACAATCAACTGATACAGCTTCTAAAGAAGACGACACAACTAAGAAAACAACTGCACATACGCAATCACAAACTGATGAAACGTCTGATAATAAAAAAGAAGCATTAAATCAACCACATTCAAATGTTGTTAAATCTGAAGATGCAAATACTTCTTCAAATGAAATTAATCCAAACACAATTAAATCAACTGAACAACAACAGTCAACAGAATCAAATACGTCAGATAAACCAAAAGTCGACAATCAACAAGCACAATCACAACCAAAGGATAATGACGACAATCAAGGTGACGCACTTAAAACCGCAACACAAGCTCAGCAACAAACGTTAACTAAGAAGGAAGCGACAACTTCTGAAGTAACGAATCGTCTTAATACACAAAATAGCGATAATAATATTTCAATTGATGGGCAAACTAACCCTACTTTAGATAGTGATAAGTCTTCTAAACAAAATAAAGATGCACAATCTGGGTTAAATACACTTAAAAATAACGCAATCGCAACGACAAACACTCAATCTAAATCACAAGCTGCAACTGGAACGAAAGATCAAACCAATAAAGTTGCGAAACAAGCTCAGTATAAAAATCAAGACCCTATTATTTTAGTTCACGGATTTAATGGTTTTACTGATGACATAAACCCATCCGTACTAGCGCACTATTGGGGTGGCGATAAATTAAACATACGCCAGGATTTAGAAGAGAACGGCTATGAATCTTATGAAGCGAGCATTAGTGCGTTTGGTAGTAACTACGATCGTGCTGTCGAACTTTATTACTATATTAAAGGTGGAACTGTGGATTATGGTGCTGCACACGCTGCCAAATATGGTCATGAACGTTACGGTAAAACATATGAAGGCGTATATAAAGATTGGCAACCAGGCCAAAAAGTACATCTTGTCGGACATAGTATGGGCGGTCAAACGATTCGTCAATTAGAAGCATTATTAAGAAATGGTAATCCAGAAGAACAAGAATATCAACATGTACATGGAGGCGATATTTCACCTTTATATCAAGGTCAAAACGATAATATGATTTCATCAATTACGACACTTGGAACGCCACATAACGGCACACATGCATCAGATTTATTAGGTAACGAAGCGCTTATTCGTCAAGTTGTCTTTGACGCAGGAAAAGTACTTGGCAATAAAGATTCACGTGTAGACTTCGGTCTGTCTCAATGGGGTCTAAAACAACAGACTAACGAGTCTTACGTTGACTATGTCAAACGTGTTAAAGATTCAAAATTATGGCAAACCAAAGACAATGGCTTTTATGATTTAACACGTGAAGGCGCGACAAACCTTAACCGTCAAACATCATTAAACCCTAATATTGTGTATAAAACTTACACAGGAGAATCAACACACGCATCATTATTTGGACGTCAAAAATCAGATTTAATTTTATTCTTCCCATTCACCCTAACTGCTAATGTAATTGGTAAAGCAGCTGAAAAAGAATGGCGAGAGAATGATGGCTTAGTGTCTGTTATTTCATCACAACATCCATTTAATCAAGCGTATACACAAGCAACGGATACAAATCAAAAAGGGATTTGGCAAGTTACACCAACGAAACATGATTGGGATCATGTCGATTTTGTTGGTCAAGACAGTTCTGACACAAAACGCACTAGAGCTGAATTACAACAATTTTGGCATGACTTAGCAGACGATTTAGTTCAAAGTGAGAATTTAACACGCAACGCTTAATACATCTCAACTCTTACCAAAAGGAGGTCAAGTTATGTCTGGTACTTTTCTTCAATTAATAGGTTCTTTATTTAACATCCTAAAAGTATTATTCTCGTAAATGCGTCATAAACATGATAAGCACCACCTATTAAAAAGCATTCGCTTTTCATAATAGGTGGTGCTTATTTTCATTCGTATATTGCTGTTGAAATCAAAAGTTCTTACGCTAACATTTTTAATAATCACTAACGATTATTCCGCGCCTTTATTAACAAATTGCGAGCTACTGGAGGCACTGCCTGCAGCAGATAAGGTCACTTTAATTGCGTCATTTGATTCATCGACTTCGTGCTGCAACTCACTATTGAGTCCTAACAAGTTATTCGCTTGTGTTTCATCACTATTAAGCTCTTCCAAACCATTTACAATCTCAGTCGCTAAAAATTCACATGCATCGTCACTTTCTACATACACGTTTTCTTTTACAATATTTTCAATTACATCGATTAATTCTGATTTTTGAATTTGAATATCAATCATGAAAATTACTCCCTTAAATTGTTGTTGACATAAACAAAATTTTATGTCTTTAATTTTATACCCTTTTTAAGCATAGATATTTAAAATTGCATACATCTAATAACCCTAAACCCCTTATAATATCTAGCTTAACAAGCTACTTGGAAGGCTTGTTAAAGGCATTATACATTAATTTAAAAGGAGAAAATACTTAATTTTTTTAATATGACAAATGTGTCATATTAATGAATAATGATATGTTTAAATTACTTTAATTGTCGACCTTTTTCGGCACAAAAACTTCTGCCTCACTATCATATGGATAGTAAAATCCATTAGGTACCGTTTGTAATTCAATTAAGCTTCCCCACGGACTTTTTACATAAACAGTTTGATTACCTTCAGTGTCTTCATATTTCGTATTCACATGTGGCTCTGAAATAGGTTGACCTCCAGCTTGCGTCAACTGTTTAACTGCCTCATCAAAGTGTTCTGCCTCGATATAAAAAGAGATATGCGTATAACCAATGTCTTGTAACGTTTGCGCTTGACCTTGATGTGCATCTTTAAATTCAAACATTTCAATATTCGGTCCATTACCAAAGACCATCATACGTTTATGAATAATGGATGCCCCTTCTTCTAAACCAAGAATGTGTTCAACTATTTCCCCACCACGAGGTTCATCCGTCTTTCGTTGACTATCATAAGCAATCTTTCCGTTGAGCCCTTCTTTGAAAAAGGCTGTCGCCGCTTCAATATCGGGTACTGTGAGTCCGATATGATTGATTCCTCGATTTATATTCATACACCATCACCTCTAATAACAATGTTTTAATATGCGAGTTACGTATTTTCACCACGACGGACGCAATCAATAATTTTTGTAGTCTCTTACGTTTATCTTCCTCATTTTCAACAAAAAAGACAGCACCTTCTCCTTCAATCGCAACCCAAGGTACAATAAATAGCATTGAAATCTAGGTCTTGAATCAATTCCAGGCTTTTAATGGATGTTTGTCGGTCACTTGAATTGAGAATAACAGTACGCTATTCCCCATCATCTACACACAAAAAGGCCTCTGTAAAAAGGAAACGATGTTCGTCATTATCCCACAGAAACATCGTCGTACCTGACGTATGTCCTGGAGTAGGAATGACTTCTAAATCATCTGCAATCGTCTCACGTTGTTCAAACTGTCCATCAATCGGTACCGTTCGATTGATTGCTGCTACATCATCACGATGAATCCAAAATGGTATATCTATACTAGGTGTTCCGCCTACGGATTCATGCTCATGATTCATTAAAACGCATGAAGCACCGCCTAATAATTGGATATCTGTCACTACTTCATTTAAACCTGATGAATGATAAATGACTATATTGCCTTCTGATCGTTCTAGCACAAATGACTTAATACGGTAGCGTTTATCAAATGGAAAGACTGCCTTTGTTGTTTCATATAATCCTTTCTGAATACGTGTTAATGTCTCTAATTATTTATTATCCATAAATGAATCACCCTTTTCGCAATTTGATGTCTTAAGCTATACCCTTTTTCTTCATCATAAATATGATTAGCACTGACTCTATACATCTCTTTATTAAAAAAGCGGAACAGTATTCATAATGAACACACTGTTCCGCCCCACCGCATGAGTGACTTTAACTAAAAAACTTGATATAAGCGTCTTATCTTTTCAGTCAGTTACGCGTTTTTTCATTATTAAATTGAAGTATTATTTATAATCGATTACACGATCAACTGGCATTCTAAATGATGTGTGTGCCTCTTTAGCTTTCTTGCCTATTGCGACAATCATCACTGGAACATAACGTTCTAAATCATAGCCAAACGCTTTACCGATTTCTTCATGTTCAAAGCCACCAATTGGATTTGTATCATAACCGTGTTGTTTAGCAACTAACATCAATTGCATAGCAGCTAAACTACTGTCTACTTTAACAATGTCATTCATTGATTGGCGTGTGCGATTTTTATAATTTTCTAAAACAATCGGTAACATTTGTTCTTTAACTTCTTGTGGCATGTGACCATTGACAACCGCTTGTTCATAAATATATTCGCCTTCTTCATAGCATTGTAAATCCCCAAAAATGACAATCATTGCTGATGATGTATCATTTTGGTTTGTATTAAATTGAATTAATGGACGCAATTTAGCTTTCGCTTCATCACTTTCAACCACAACAAAACGCCAAGGTTGCATATTCACTGATGAAGGTGCTTTCGTTGCTTTTGCAATCATTTCATTCATTTCTTCATGAGAAATTTTATAATCTGGGTCGAAACCTTTAACCGACTTACGACCTTCTAATATTTCATTAAAATCATTAAGCATGATTTAGCCTACTTTCTATCTTTATTCTATAGTTATAATTTAAATGCAATTGACAACTATGTACAATTATATGTTTTTAAAGACTTTATATTTTAGACAGTAGGCAGTCTTAATTATAGTGATTATAGCCAAAGAAACGCCTATTTCACGCATGATTATGACATCATACACCTCTCTTATTTCCACTTACTCCTAATATGAAAATTTGTATAATTCATTGATTAAAAATTAATAAATAGGGTATTATTAATTTTAACAAAAAAATTAATTACATAATTTAACACAATTAATTAACTAATTATAAAGAGTATTCGTAGTCAGTCATAATTTTAAGTCACATATATACTCATGAAGGGGACGAACATTATGGCAGATAAACTGCAAAGGGAATTAAGCAATAGGCATATACAACTTATTGCAATTGGTGGTGCGATTGGTACCGGATTATTCCTAGGTGCAGGTGAATCCATTCACTTAGCAGGTCCATCGATTTTACTTACATATATTATCGTTGGTTTCGTATTATTTATGTTTATGCGAGCAATGGGAGAAATCTTATTGTCTAATCTAGGATTTAAATCATTTGGTGATATTGCCCATCATCATATTGGTCCAATGGCAGGCTTTATGGTAGGTTGGACATACTGGCTAACTTGGATTATTTCAGGTATGGCTGAAGTAACAGCCGTTGCTAAATACGTTGAATTTTGGTATCCAGCAATACCTAACTGGTTAACAGTTGCATTTACGATTCTCGTACTTGTAGGTATGAACTTATTTAGCGCCAAATTATTTGGTGAACTTGAATTCTGGTTATCACTAATTAAAGTTATTACGATTATCGCATTAATTGTTGTAGGTATTGTTATGGTCATCTTCGCAATGAAAACCGATTATGGTACAGCAAGTGTAGCGAATATTTGGAGTCATGGTGGATTCTTCCCTAATGGCATATCTGGATTCTTAATGGCATTCCAAATGGCAATCTTCTCATTTATTGGTATTGAGTTAATCGGTATCACTGCAGGGGAAACTAAAAATCCATATAAAACGATTCCTCAAGCAATTAACAATGTACCTTTCCGTATATTAATATTCTACATTGGTTCATTAGCTGTTATTATGTCAGTTGTACCTTGGAATCAATTAGATCCTGCGGAAAGTCCATATGTAAAACTGTTTGGTTTAGTTGGTATTCCATTCGCAGCGGGAATCATTAACTTTGTAGTTTTAACAGCAGCTGCATCTTCATGTAATAGTGGTATCTTCGCTAACAGTCGTACATTATTCGGTTTAGCTGGAAGAAAACAAGGTCCACCATTCTTACATAAGACGAATAAACATGGTGTTCCATATTACGCTATCTTATTAACTTGTGGTTTATTAAGTATTGCGATTATTTTAAACGCAGTATTTAAAGATGCTACGAAGGTATTCGTTCAAATCACAACGTTCTCAACAGTGCTCAATATTATGATTTGGACATGTATTATGATTGCGTATCTAGGTTTCGTGAAGAGAAACCCTGAATTACACAACGATAGTAAATTTAAAATGCCTGGTGGCAAATACATGGCATATGCCATTCTTGTCTTCTTTGCATTTATCTTTATCGTTTTACTTATTAATAGTACGACACGTTTTGCTGTACTATTCGCGCCTGTTTGGGCCATCGTACTTGTCATCATGTATCAAAAGTATCGAAAAGAATCTGAAAAAGCGACAATCGCTATGGAAGATGAAAAAGATTTAGAAAGAGAATTAGAAGATAAATAGATAATAATTAACTCCCTCTAAGTAGCCATGATTTTCAAAGCTTACTTGGAGGGAGTTTTAATTTGTTTATTTTTCTTTTAAACGTCCGTCTTCCATATGAAAGACTTTATCACAGAACTTGGTTAAACGTTCATCATGCGTAACGATAATACATGTTTTATGACGTTGTTTAGACTGTTCTTTTAGTATTTCCATAACTGCCATCGCATTTTCAGTATCGAGCGATGCAGTTGGCTCATCAGCTAAAATAATAGAAGGCTGTGTATAAATTGCCTTAGCAATCGCGACGCGTTGCTTTTGACCTCCTGACACTTCAGAAGGTAATTTGTTCTCTATCTCTTTTAAGCCTAAATCACTCAACAATTTATCATATTCTTCAGTACTTAACACATCTTTTTTATAACTCTTCAATAAGTGAAATTGTTGTTTGATTGTTAAGAAGGGAACTAAGTTCGTCGCCTGCAATATAAAGCCAATCTCTTTCATTCTCATTTTAGCTAATTGTTTCTGACTCATTTTTGAGATTTTCTCATCATTAATATATATTTCACCAGATGTTGGTGTTTGTAACGCACCAGCCATTGTTAAGAACGTACTCTTACCGGAACCGGAAGGGCCAACAATAGCTATGAGTTCACCTTTTTCAAAAGATAAAGATGTCGGTTTTACTGCTTCAATTGTATGATTACCATCTTCGAATCCTTTAGTCACTTCATCAAATTTTAACATGGTGGCACCTCCTTACCCAATCGCCTTGAGTGGGTCTATTTTTCTAATGGATAATACTGAGAATAAGCTACCAACAAGAGATGTTAGTATTAAAACGATACCAAAGATAATGAGTGTACCGATATTAAATTGGACAGGTACCGCTTCAGGTAAGACTAAACTTGTCAGTAATGTCAATATTAAGCCAATCAAAGTACCGATTAAGGCTAATATAAAGGTTTGTGCTAACACCATCTTCATTAAGAATCCATTCGTAAATCCTTGAGCTTTTAGTACTCCGAATAAATTCTTTTTCTGCAGCGTGATGACATATAAGAATACGCCAATGACTGTAGCAGAGATAACAAATAAGAATGTAATCATGAAGTTCATTGTTAAGTTTTGTGGTTTGTAGCCTGGTAGGTTCTCTACAAAGTCATCTATTCCTATAACTTCTAGATCTTTATCAACATTTTTATCTTTCCAATTACTGTCTTTTACAACTACTGCATTGGTTTTATCTGATGACAGTGCTGGATTAATTTTTTCAATGATTTTGTCATTTGCGAAAATAACGGGAGAAGCATTATATTTAGCACTTTCTGAAACGCCAACGATATGTAGTTTCTCATCAGATTGAGATAACGTGATGGTGTCACCAACCTTGAACCCTTTATCTTTCAATGATTGATCGATCACGACATCATTATCTTTATTAAATTTTTTGCCTTTCTCAATCTTTGGAATCAAGAATGAGTTTGATGTTACGCCAAAGAGTAATGCATTCTCTTCACTCTCTCCATTCGATGCAATAACGCCAATTTGTTTTAACGGTGCCTCTTCTTTAAATTTGCCTTCAACGTCAGACGATTTAAAGACAGATTGTTGAACCGTTTGGTTGGCATCTTTATTTAAAACAATTGCATCTGCTTTCCATTTCTTGATGCCTTCAGTGTTCATATTAATTAAACCACTTGCTAAACCGGATAGTAAAAAGAGTAAGTAACTAATTAATACTAGAATGCCTATAATTAATCCGAATTTAAGCTTGTTGCGTTTAATTTCGTTCCATGCAAGAAACATTTAATTCCCTCCTTTATGTGTATTATTAACAAGTATAGCAATACTTATATTAAAAATTACTATGAATTGACCTAAACTATTTAAATATTAGTCATATTGAACATCATAAGAAAGTTCTACAAATTGGTTATATTGTGTTACGTCTTTTAAATTCAATTGAACTTGATCAGTCATATCATTAAATAAATTAACGCCTTGACCTAGTAATTTAGGGGCAAGTGTTAATCGCATTGATGTTAGAATGTTTAAATTTAATAGCTCGGAAATCAAGGCACCACCGCCTACAATCCATACAAATTCCTCATTGTTAAATCTATTAAATAAAGTATTTAAATCTCCACTATAAAATTCAATATCCCAGTCTATCGCAACATTCTTCGACGTAATCACTATTACTTTTTTGCCTTCGTATGGATTCTCTTTAACATTATTATCTAATAACCATCTAAACGTATTTCCGCCCATAATAACAACGTCTACATTGTCATAGAACTGGGCATAGCCATTATCTCCTTCGCCTTCTACATCTTCTAAAAATTGTACGCTTTCATATCGGTCCGCTATGTATCCATCTACTGAAACACCTAAATATGCACAAATATTTGCTGTCATCATTATCCACTCTCATTTCTCTATAATGTAATTTGAACCTACTATACCGATTATTACAAAGAATATAAAGAAAAAGGCGGAACCGAATTCAAATTGAATTCGCGATTCCGCCTAGACAATAAAATGAGTCATAAAATTAGTGAGCTGTTTGACCACCATCAACAAGATAAACTTGAGCAGTCATGAATTTTGCTGAATCAGATGATAAGAATAATACGATGTCAGCAATATCATCAGGTTGTGCTGCTTTAGCCATTGCCACACCTGAAATCATTTGTTGCCATTTTTCATCGTCATCTTTCCAAGCTTTAGTCATATCTGTTTCAGTTAGTCCAGGTGCAACTGCGTTGATACGTACACCATCAGTCGCATGGTCGAAGCCTGCTGATTTTGTCATACCAATCACTGCGTGTTTCGCAGCAATGTATGGTCCCATTTGAGGGTCAGCAATTAATCCAGCAACTGATGCTGTATTAACAATTGTGCCACCGCCACCAAGATTTTTAAAATCTCAATAATAGGGTCATAATAATAATATTAATTATATAAGACTAAATTCACATTAATTATATTCATCTTCGATATCGCCAACGATTTCTTCAAGAATATTCTCTAAAGTAATAATGCCCTTGAAATCATCATCATTATAAACAGCTGCGATATGCACTTTTCTCTTTTTCATCATTTCTAATATGTGTTTCAATGGTGTATTCATTTTAACGTTAATAATTGGATTAACGAACGTCTCTAGTTTAGATGGTTGTTCCACGTTGAACAATGATTTGGAATGTATGAAACCAACAATTTGATCATCTTTAACAGCTGGATATCTTGTAAACGCATCTATTTTAATTTGCTGTATAGCATCATCAAAACGTGTATTTAAATTTAACGTTTTAACATGTTCTTCATCAATCATAATATCTTTTGCGACTAAATTATCAAATTTAAATGCTTGGTTAATATGGTGTAATTCACTGTCATTAATTTCGCCACCTTCATGGCTATCGTGAATTAATTGTTTCAACTCTTCCTCAGAATGGAATACTTCACTCTCTTTGGCTGGTTTCATATTGAACATTTTCAATATCAATCGTGCTGCACCATTTAATAACCAAATAAACGGATACATTAATTTATAGAAAAAGATAATCGGTTTCGCAAATAACAACGTAATATATTCTGCCTTTTGGATAGCAATCGTCTTAGGTGCCATCTCACCTACAACAACGTGTAAAAATGTCGCGATAACAAATGCGCCACCAATTGTAAATGGATGTATCCAAGCTTCAGGAATACCAATACTGCTGAATAAAGGATGTAATATAAATTCAAATGTAGATTCTCCTACCATACCGATACCTAGTGCGGTAATGGTAATACCTAATTGGCAGGCAGCTAAGTATTCATCAAGATGATCGACAACCTTCTTAGCGGCTATCGCTTTCTTCTCACCTGCATTAGACAATTGTGCAATTCTTGTTTCTCTGACTTTAACAATAGCGAACTCTGTCGCCACGAAAAAAGCCGTTAGGACTAATAATAATATAAAAGTAATAAGACTAAGTGTGGTCCCCAAATATGTTCCTCCAAAATAAAAAATTGTAGACTTGCTACTATACTAATTATATCAATAATATATATATAATCAAAATATTTAAATTTTAATTACTTATATAAATAGTACTTAATTCAAAAGGTAAAATTGAGAACCTTTCTTTTTTATCAGTAGTGATTTAAAGCTTCATAATGGAACGATTTAGACTTACCCCATGGCGGTCGGTCTCAAATAGCTGTAACGCATACATACAATGTTCACCCGGAAGATGTTGTTCAAATTCGTCCCAAATCCACATTGCAATATTTTCAGCAGTCGTATTCATATCAGGCAACGTTTCATTAATGAGTTGATGATTTAATTTAGGTTCAATCACTTTATTATAAATCGCATCTACTTCATTAAAATCTAATCCAAGACCATAATCACCAATTGGTGAAAGTACGTCTACATACAAGCGATATGAATGATTATGCAAATCTCGAAATATATCTTCACTAAAATAAATTCGATTATCACACTTGAAATCATATTGTTGTTTTAATACAGTTCGGCCCTCTCTATATTTAAATTGATTGGGTGGTTGGATATAATTAAAGCGATTATACATGATTTCTTCCTCCTTAAATTATCTATTCACTATTTCAGGTTTTTCCCACAGTTTATCCACATTATCCTTTGATAGTTCACCTGCATTAAATTGAGCTAAATGACTATCATAGGTATCTATCTTATATTTCAATAAATTTCTAGCTTTGTGCATTACTTCTAATTTAGCATCTAGTTCACTTAATTGTTCATTAAGTATCTCTTTTTGACGTTGCTGCGTGTCTTCATTTGAAGGTAATTGCCCTAGTTTACAAAACTCTATAAGTAATTCAATTTTCACACCAGCAAGACGTAAGTTTTTTACTAAATATATCCAGTTCAAGTCGTTTGTTCTATAATCACGATAGCCATTTTGATTTCGTTCAACTGGTGGTATAGCGCCTACTTTCTCATAATATCTCAATGTATCTTGAGATAATCCCATAAATTCTACAACTTCTTTCGTATTCATAGCACATTCACTCCTTATCGTTCCCTATGTTATACCATAATTTAAAAATTTTAGTCATTTGAAATTTTTAAAAATTAGTACTTGCTATGGAGTTCACTCCATAGTTTAGACTATTACTATTCTTCTAAAGGGACGTGTCAATATGTTTAAAAAGAAAAATCAAATTATACTCTTCATCATTTTATTTAGTTATTTTTTAATATTAATGGATAACTCAATCATATTTACAAGTACTGTCAAGATCGCTCAAAGCCTACACATGGATAAAGCGTCCTTATCTTGGGTATCAAATGCTTATACAATTACATTCGGTGGTTTCTTATTGTTAGCGGGTAGACTAGGTGATTTATTAGGGCGCAAACGTATATTTTTAAGTGGTTTAGTGTTATTTGGGATATCAAGTTTATGTATCGGGCTTGCACAAAATAGTATACAAATTATTACTTTTAGAGCAATACAAGGTATTGGTTCGGCGATTATTGCACCTACAACACTCGCTTTACTTATGGGCCATTTCGAAGGTAAGGAAAGAAGTAAAGCCATTAGTTACTACGGCGCCACTCCTGGTATTGGTTCAATCATTGGTTTACTCCTCGGTGGTTGGTTAACAAGTACAATCAGTTGGCGATCTGGCTTCCTGATTAATGTCCCTTTCACTATTATTTTAATTATCTTGACGTTGCTTTTTGTAAAATCTACAACGGTTCATCGTGTATGAATTGACTTTATTGGTGCAATACTTTCAGTTATTGCGATAATGACACTCGTATATGGCATGACAAATGAATCTATCATTGCAGTCATTATTGGGTTCATTTTATTAATTATATTCGTAATATTTGAACGCAAATTACCATTTGCATTAATGCCAATGTCATTATTTAAGAATAAGGTGCGCACAGGCGCTTATGTCGGTCGTTTTATATTTATGATGGCAATGTTATCTTATTGGTTTATCTTGCCACAAATGATGCAACATTTATATCATTACACACCGTTACAAGCTGGTATAGCTTTCTTACCTTTAACCATTATTAATTTTATTGCGGCATTGTATCTTCCTTACTTTACTGAAAAATTAGGCAATACGAACGTGTTATTACTCGGCCAAATTATACTGACTTTAGGACTAATTGTTACAGCTAGTTTGAATCCGTTACATGGATATTGGCTAGCGATAGGTATCCCCATGTTACTCGTAGGTCTAGGTCAAGGTTGGCTACTGGCTCCTATTACAAGTGCCGGCATTCACGAAGTAGATGCTAGTTTATCAGGTGCCGCAAGCGGAATGACTAATACCATGCACCAATTAGGTGGTCCAATCGGCTTATCAATTATCGTCTTTTTCACATCAAATATAACACATATTATTCATTATTATCACGTTGTGATGTGGTTAATTGTTATTTATATGATTATCGGCTTCATTGTGTTATGGATGACTCAACGCCAAACTAAATCAATTTAAATGAAAAAAGGAGAAGGATAGATATTTATTAAATTCATAGTCCAATGCTCCTTTTTATAGTCGTTATTAAATAACAATCTCACTTTGACCTAAACTTAAAACTCACTTTCACTCATTCCAAAAGCTTCTAATTTTCTCTACATCTTCAAGTGCTTGAGCTTCTCCAGCTTTGAAAATGTCAGGTCGAATTGATGGATCTACTGTATTACCGCCTAGTTCATTTAATTTATCAAATACTGCTTTACTAGGTGTAATTAATTTGACTTTAGCGCCACTTTCTTCAAGTTCTTTAATGGCATCTTCTAATTTATATGGTGTTGAAATAGGAAGATTCGTTGCAAGAATAAGTACTTTCTTAGCACCTTTAGCTAAATCTGCATTCTCCATGGAATGACATCCACCATCAAAATGTTTGTCACCCTCAATCGTCGTAGCCGGCCAAACACCTGGTAACGAACCACTTGAAGCCATAGCTCTATGCAAGTTCACTTGACTATCAGACGTTAGTGCGACACGCTCTGCCTTACGCGCATTAATAGCAGTAATCATCAAATTAGATGGCCATTCAATGCCTTTAATTCTATGTTCTAAGCGAGTGATATGCACGCTCTCATTAAATTTATGATCTTCTAGTGCATAGACACTATAATTCTCAATCCATTCTTTAGGTGACTTCGAATGCTCTTGTATTTGAGCATATCTTTCAAAGATACCTGACATGTCTTTAACTGGCGGCGTTTCATTTGATTTAGGTGCAATTTGCTCATCATAAATGACATCAAAACTCTTGTCAGATGTTAAACCTGTAGCAGCTTGTGCGCCACCTGATGTACCTATCATTAAATCTGCATGACGAACATCTATACCTTGATTAGATAATGTTAACAGATAGCCTAACTCCCAACCTATGGCTAGCGAACCACCACCGCCAAGTACAATTGCATGTTCTAAACTGTCTTTTTTATTCATATTACATATCTCCTTTAGTCAATTACATTGAATATAATCTCTTTTTATTCATATTACAAAAAAGAAGTCTAAGACAACCATTATAGTTGTCCTAGACCGATAATTCATATTAATCTAAATAATTTTCAGCATGCTCAAGACCGAAATGTTCATCTTTAGCTTTTTCTTTTTCGTATTCTTCTTGAGAGATTTGTGTAATACTCTCAACTGCATAACTTACTTTTTTCGCGAATTGTTCAACTTCTTCTTCATTTTTAGCCAATACAAATACTGTTAAGATATTATCATCAACAATATCTTTATAATGTTGATAACGTAATTTATAAATATTCATGTGACAATCCCCCTATAAATTAAAAACCTCATGCCGTTTCATTTTTCATGAAAGGTTTAATTAGTAAAATATGCCCTATTTTTATTACTTCCAAACTTCTATATTGCTTACGATTTAAAAAATTCTTAATCAAACCAAGTATTTCAACATGTTCTTATTTATATGCATTAAATCTATAGCTTATTACACTAAATATGAAACCTAGTATAAGTAATATCATTGCGAAGGTTAACGCCAACTGATAATTATTTGAGTCTCCGATGAGTACTCCGGCAATCATTGGCGCTATCATTTGTCCGACACTATAAATGACTGTTAATAACGATACAAGATTTAACTTTTGATTTGTATGATACATAAGTTCTTGGCTTTTCGACATAAATAATGTTGTTAAACCTAAGAAGGTTGCACCAAATAGCATCGAAGCAACGATTAATCCTAGCATATGATGTGAAAAGATAGGCAAGCCTACACTAATAATTTGTAATATTAATGCACTATATATCGCCTTTTTGTACCCAAACTTTTCAGCAAATAATGACCAAATTAACGTGGCCGGCATAGCGCCTAGTCCTACAAACATCCAACTTAATGCAGCGTAATCTGCGTATGCAGGTATAGTCTTAATAAGTGCGACTAAAAATGTTCCTGTAACAATATAGCCTGCTCCCTCAAAAAAATAGGCAATCGAGAATGGAATAATAAATGCGCGATTTAATGCCTTTCCTTGATTCTGATTTGATGACGCTGAATGTTTAGAAATTGAAGGGTTGTCCTTCATGCTAGTTAATATAATGATACCTGCCATTAAAGCCACAACACCTAATATAATCCATGTTGCTTTCCAAGTCTGAGCTTGTGTATAAAGAAATATAAAAATACTACTAGAAAATATTCCTATTCCTACTGCACTATATAAAATTCCCGAAATACTCTGTTTATTAGCCATTCTTAATGCTTCTAACGCCACATTTGATGCTACAACAAAGATCGTACCACTCGTTATGCCGGCAATTATTCGCAGAACTGACCAGATAAGAAAATGCTCTGAAAATCCCATTAAAATAACAGAAATCACATTAATCATGACATACAACTTTAAATCAAAGACTTTAGATTTTATCGTAATAAACATAGGTATGATAGCACCCATTAGATAACCTAAATAATTGAATGTCGCTAACAGACCTGCATTTTGGTTATTCATCGAGGTATCTTGTTGCATAAATGGCAAAATTGGCGTATATGCAAAGCGGCTAATTGACATTGCAATCATTAATGCCAGCATGCTTAATACCAATTGTTTATAAGCTTGTTTAGGTATCATAAAAAACCTCCCGTCCAGTATGTACCATTAAGTATATACCTTATCAGGAGGTTTGACTCTAATTATTCAATTGTTCGAGTTGTAACTGAACGCCTTTAAAGCGACTCAAGACGTACGCATCATGTGAAATAATGATTAATTGCGTTTGCTTTAATGCGATTAACATTTGAAGTATTTCTTCCTCGTTAATCACATCTAAGTTTGTCGTTGCTTCATCTAATATCAATATCTCTGGTTCTAGAATAAGTGCCTTCGCTATCCAGACACGTTGAAATTGCCCACCACTTAGCGTTGAAATGCTTTGATTGAGTATGCTTTGTGGTAACTTGCATTGTCTAAGCACCGCTTCTATTCTTGATGTGTAACTCTGCTTATCAAATTTGTAATTCTTAAGTGGTTCTAATAACGTAGATAATACGGTTTTACGCTGATTTAATGTGTCACGTTGATACTGAGGCACATATTGAATGTGTTTCATCCATTCTTTTGCCGTATATGACTTACGTAATTGGCCATTAAAGTATAAGTCACCTTGATAATTCATATCTAATCCGGCGATAATCTTGGTTAACGTAGACTTACCGCAGCCACTTTCACCACTTATAAGTAAATGTTGGTCATTAATTGCACATGATATATCTTTGAAGATAAGTTTCCCATCAATGTATTTAGTTAATCTTTCAATTTTAAGCATAGGCCTGTCTCCGATGTGCGATAGCAATTAAATTTTTCGTATAGCTATGTGTGGGGTTAGCTAAAATAGATGATGCTTCACCACTTTCAATCAATTGACCTTGCTGCATAATACTAATATGAGTGGCATAATCCTTAACTAAGTTAATATCATGTGTAATAAAGACAATTGTCATTTGATAATGTTCCTGTGCCTTAATCAAATAGTGCATAAACTTTTTAACATTCTCTTGATCTAGCGCACTCGTCGGTTCATCTAAAAATAAGTAGTCCGGACGTCTAATTAATGACATTATAAAGGCTACACGTTGTGCCATACCCCCACTAAGTTCAAAGGGATATCGTTTAAGTAATTGTTCACCTTGATTTAAACCGAGTAATTGCATTTTATCTAAGACGTCTTCCTTGATATCTTGTTTAGATAGTTGTGAATGGTTAGCTTCATAAATATATTGGAAATGTTTAGCCAAGGTCACGTTTTGAAACATATTACTTTGAACATCTTGAAAAACGGCATCCGTCTTATTTAAATCAATCTTGATATCTCCTTGATAGCTTAGTTGTGATGGCTTCATTCCAAGAATAGTTCTCGTCAATAATGACTTCCCACTACCACTCTCACCTATAATGCAATGAAATGCCCCTTTAGTTATTGTCAAATTAACATCGTTTAACAATGACCGATTATGATCTAAGATGGATAATTGATTGACTTTAACTACAGTATTCATTGCGTTATTTTTTTGTTGATCATTTGACATAATAAGGCGAAACCTCCTAACAGTACACCAGGGAAGAAGAAGAGCCAAGGTGCACCATTGAAATAACTTTTCCCGTCAAAGAGAATGGTTCCTAACTCAGGCGTCGGTGGTTTAATACCCAGGCCTAAAAAGGCAAGTCCAGATATACTTAGCATCATTTTGCCAAAGTCAGCCGTGACCAAAGCAAATATATTACTTAGTAAATGCGGAATCACGTGCGTCACTGTCGTTTTAAACGTTGAGTTACCACTTAGTCTTGCATAACTGACAAAGGGACGCTTTTGAATATCTCGTGTTAAATTTCTGAAATAACGTAAATAACGGCCTATCCATCCAATTGTTAAAGCAAGTATCAAACCTAGCATTGAATTACTTACTAAGCTTAAGATGACTAATGCAATAATAAATGAAGGAATTGCCAATAGCATATCGGCAATAAACATGATGATTTGGTCTAACCATTTTCTTTCTATACCTGCAATTAACCCAAAGACCAGTCCAATACAAACACTTAATAGAATTACCACGCTAGTTAAGCTTAATGTGACTAGACTACCTACAATCAGTCTGACTAAGAAATCTCTGCCTAGTTGATCCGTGCCTAACCAATGTTGGCTATTAGGTGATTGGAGTGGATCCAAGTTTTGTGTGTCTTGCATAAAGCAATATACAATTAGCACAAACATCACACTTAATATTGCACTTATGGCGATGTAAGTTTGATATTTTTTCATCACGACACACCTCTTTTCTCATGGGCTTGGCGTTTGGTATGTCGTCGTCGAAGTCTAGGTTCATTGTTTAAAATGATAATGTCGCCTAAATAATTAATGAACATAATTAAGACGATGATAAAGACCACAATGCCTTGAATAAGTGGATAATCTCGTTGATTGATAGCATTAATTAATAATTTCCCTATACCAGACATGCTGAAGATTACTTCAAGTATGACTACTTTTCCTATTAAATGAATCACACTGTTAATTGAAATGGTCATGAGTGGTGCAAATATCTCTTTAATCTGGACAATGATACGCGCCTTTAATGAGTAATGTCTTAACTGAGCAAGTTGATACGCATCGTTATCTAATGTTTGCGCAATAAGGTGCGATGTCATCAATAAGATATGACATCCTTCTATAACAACAATGGTGAAGATGGGTAGCACGAAATGTTGCCAGGAATCGCTACCTACAAAAGGTAGCAACTGCCAACGTACTCCTAAATAATATATAAACAAAATGGCTAACCAATATTCCGGCATAGAAGTCATCACTTGAGCGAATCCACGAATACCATTCGCGTATCGAGTATGTGGGCGCGTCCCAATAAAATAACCAACCATATAACCAAATGGCAACATGATACAACTTGAAACAACGATTAATATTAATGTTGGAATGACGGCCTCCATAATCATAGTTGTTACTGGCTCATTTGTACTAAAACTGTATCCCAAGTTACCAGTAAGTGCATGTCCAACCCAATCGATATATCTTAATAGAAAATGTTGGCCCAAACCAAGTTTATGTTGTGCTGCTTCAATATTTTCCTGGGTAATCGACGTATAACCATGACGTTGTAAGTATAGTATCGCTGGATTACCTGATGTCTTCTCGACTAAAACGAATATAATAAACGAACTCACGATTAAGTAAAGTATTAATTTTATTGTTCGTTTAAGCATTGTTACTCATTAACTTTCAACGCTTTATAATCAATAGGAGCATCAGTAAGTCCAGAGAATTTGAATTGCTTCACTTTATCACTAACGACAAAGGTTTCATTTGGATAAGCAATAGGCACACTATAATATTGTTGATTAAAGTGTTTAAATATTTCATCAAATGAACGCTGTTGTTCTTTTTTAGATACAGTTGTTGGGAAATCATCTAGCTGCTGAGTCAATGTTTTATCATTAGCTAATACACCTGACTTACCATCATTATTTTTAAATACTGAACTCATGAAATTATAAGGCATTAAGGCATCTGAATACGTTCTATAGAAGATGAGGTCATAATCTTTTTTCGTCCATAACGTATCATAGTATGATTGTGAATCTAACGTTTTCACATTTAACTTAATGCCAGCTTTTTTAAGTTGACGTTGAACTTTTTCCGCTTTATCTTTCCAACTTGGGAATTCTGCAGTTTGAATAACCAAATTAAACGTTAATGGTTTACCGGTTTTTTCAAAAATACCGTCACTGTTCTTGTGATAACCTGCTTCTTTAAGTAACTTCTCAGCCTCTTTTACATCATAGTCGTGTGCCTGTTGATTATCTTTGTTTACAAATTGCACGTTCTTCTGGAATAAACCATTTACAGATTTACCCGCAATATCTTTTGTATCGATGCTCTTACTAATGGCTTCACGGATTGTACGTTGTTTTAATACATCATTATCCGGATTAAATGCCATGAAATGACTTACTGTACTTGGCTTATCTTCAACAGTTAAGTTTTTATTTTTCTTGTCTTGCTTAATTTGCTGATCTGACAGCATTCCTAAAGCACCACCAGAAATATCAACAGAACCACTTTGTACTGCTGAGTTTCTTGAATCTCCATCTTCAATCGTTTGGAACGCAAGATTGTAGTTTACGGGATGGCTATGGTTGAAATATTTATTTGGCTTCATTGTCGTTTTTTCTTTGCCAGTTTTATCAACGACAAAGGCACCTGTTCCAATCGCTTTTTCAAATTTGCCATTTACTTTACCATTTTCAACGGAATGTGGACTCATAATACGTAACGGTCTCACCTGTGTTAATTCATTCAACACTTGATTTGATGGTGACTTCAATCTAATTTGGACAACATGATCACTTTTAATAACAACCTTATCCAATTTTTTTAACGTTTCTACAGTCGTATCTTTGTTCATCGCTTTCGCACGCTCAATTGAGAATTTCACTGCTTTAGCATCTAAAGCTGAGCCATCTGAGAATTTAACGTTCTTTTTTAAATGGAATTCATAGACTTTTCCTGATTCATCAACATGCCATTTTTCTGCTAAGCCAGCTTTCACACCTTTGTCTTTATCGTATTTAACTAATGCATCATATACTGCACTATAGACTGGCATTGCGGCGTCATAACCTTGTGCGTCAAGTTTATCTGCTTTCGCTTCAGTAGGTAGCGATACTGTGATATTTTTATCTTCTTTTTGGTCATTCCCACAACCTGCTAATAAGAGCGTTGCGCTTGCTGCCATTGTAATTAATACACGTTTTTTCATTTCCCAATACCTTCTTTCACGCTTGCTTTAATTAAAAATGATTCCTCATAAAGTGTTTGTAGATAATCATTTGGTGATAGATAAAAATCACTATAATGTGTTAAATCAATCACGTCAGGCACAGGTTCTTTCATTACTGCAACTTCAAACCCTGCATCAACAAAACTATCAACGATATGTTTTAAAGAATGGTTCTGAGAAGGTGTTGCGCCGTATTGATTAATCGTGTCATCCATAAATTGACGACTAGGATTATTGGTTAAATCGGCGAATGAAGCATAGTAAACGCCTCCCGGTTTCAACACTTCTTTTAAATCTTGTGCATGTTGTGGAATGTCTTCGATTAAGTACAGGACAGATGTACTTAAATGTTCTATTTGTCTCTTGTGGTTTATCGGTTAAATAATATGTAAGTGGACGTTCACCTTTTAAAGTTTCGGCCTTTTCTAAAGATAAACGTGCTAAATCTATACCGACACCTTCTTTAAATGGCGTTGTGTCATATAATTTTCTTAAAAATCCGCCTTGATTACATCCCACATCTAAGATTGTCTTCCCTTTGATATCCGATGTATCAAGCATTTCTATAGTTCTCTCCCAAGCTTCTTGATGGTCACGCGCCATATCATCATCTGATTCTTGGCCTTTTTGCCACCAAACATCATAACTCTTAGTCATCTAGTTCTCCTCGCTCGTTTTAAATCGTAATAATTACGTTTTAAATAGTACTACACTATGTACAATTACACAATAAGAATTTTAAAAGTTATGATTGAATGCAAAAAATAAGCTATGGGAGCGAGACAGAAACAATTTTTTTCAAAATTTATTTCGTCCCACCCTAGCCTGCTTAGCTTGTAGAATTTCTTTTTGAAATTCTCTTTGCCGGGGCCCCATCTGGCAGGTAAGGTTGACTAGAATTAAAAAGATGCTTGTTACAAGTGCATTTTAATTCAGTCAACTACTGCCAATATATATTTTTAGCCTGAGACATTGATTTATGTCCCAGGCTTACATGTTATTACTTAATATTTATTGTGTTTGAGTTTGTCTACGAGAACGAATTAAATAAACGATAAGTCCTACTACAAATCCTATGATTGCCGGAACAATCCAACCCATTCCAATTGTGAAGAACGGTAAATAACGTTCAGCGAAACTTATTAATGCTTGTGCAAATGATGTCTTTGCAAAGAATTCTGGGCTTGCGTTTACACCATCAAAGAACGCTGCAAACATTGTAAAGAACGTTGTAAATTTATAAACAATGGTCGAATGATTAAATAATGGACTGACAAGCGTTAATAAAATCAGTGTAATCGCTAACGGATAGATAAACATCAATACTGGCGTTGAATACATAATAATTTTAGTTAACCCGACATTAGCGAAGATACAAGCGAGTATCGCTACACCTGTTGCTAACCAAAGGTAATTCATTTTCGGGAATAGTTCTGTAAATGTCTCTGAAAATGCAGTAATTAAACCAATAGCCGTCTTCAAACAAGCAACAATAATGATTAGAGATAAAATGATAATACCGTAATCTCCAAGATAATGCTGCGCAATTTGAGCCAGTGCGATACCACCATTTTCACTCACTTTAAAATGACCTAAACTCATCGTACCCATTAAAGCGAGCAATGTATAAATAACACCCATGCCTACGATGCTTATAAAACCTGACTTGAATGTTTCTTTAGCGATCCCATTCGGATTAGTAATACCTAATTTCTTAATTGTCGTCACAATGATAATACCGAATGCGAGTGATGCGAGTGCGTCTAGCGTATTATAACCGTCAATAAACCCTTTCAATAAGACACTATCACTATAATTTGCGCTTACTGGTGCATGACTAATACCGCCCATTGGTTTAATAAATGCTAAGACAACTACGATACCTAGTAATACTAAAAATACTGGATTTAAGAATTTACCTATGTAATCTAAAATTTTAGATGGCTTTCTTGAGAAAAACCATGCTATAAGAAAGAATAAAATACTAAATATCGGTAATACAACTTTTCCAGTACCTGCCGAAATAAATGGTGAAAATGCAATTTCATACGATGTTGTTGCAAGCCTCGGTAAAGCAAAGAATGGTCCAATTACTAAATATAAGGCAATCGTAAATGCGTACGCATACCCTTTACTCACTCGAGATGAAATATCGAAGACGCCATTTGTTTTGGAGATACCAATCGCTACTATACCTAGAAAAGGTAGCCCAATGGCTGTAATTAGAAAACCTAAATTCGCAAGCCAAACATTCTCACCTGCTGTTTGTCCAAGATGAATAGGAAAGATTAAATTTCCTGCACCAAAGAATAAGCCAAACAACATCGAACCAATAAATATATTTTCTTTGATTGATAGTTTTTGTTTCATCATGTGTTATATCTCTCCTATTATATGTTTACTAGCTATTATACATAAATTTAGTGTCGATTTGTTCAAAATATTCAATAAATTTAAATCATCAACAATTTGAGTTGTTCTTTCATAAAAAAGACACCTCGCAACAGAGCGTTAACTTACTTTAACGCAATGTGCAAGGTGTTAAAGTCATTTTAAGTGTTGCCTTTAAAATATTATTGCTTTACTATGTCGTGAGTTTAAGCTTTTCGAATTTGCCAATGATATGGATCTTCTAATTGATTCCAGTCGCTATCAATTTCATCACCATTGACTAAGCACTGGTCTAATTCTTTCACAATTTTTTCTTGATCTAATTCAGTACCTATAATCACAAATTGTGTATTTCTGTCACCATATTCTATGTCCCAACTTTGCGCAACATCAGGTCGCTGATTTAAAATTTGTTCTCGTTGTTCTTTGGACATCGCAGCTACCCAATAGGTTACCGGACTAATATTACAAGATGAACCTGCTTGTGATAGTAGACATGCAACTTGATTATATTGTGCCAACCAGACGATACCTTTTGCACGGACAATATTATTAGGCATTTGCTCTAACCAATCGTTGAAACGTTTCGCGTGAAACGGTAATCGTCTTGAATAAACGAAAGAACCAATCCCATACTCTTCTGTTTCAGGTGTATGTTCCGCGTGACCACCTTCAGTTAATTCTTTTATCCATCCTGCAGAGTTACTCGCTTGTTCAAAGTCAAAGCGACCTGTATCTAATACTTCGTTAATATCAACTTCGGCGTTTGTTGTTTTAATTAGATGTGCATCTGGTTGTAACTTTCTTAAGATATTTTCTAATTTTGTTAATTCTGCTTCGGTTACTAAATCTGTCTTATTTAGCACTAAAACATCACAGAATTCCACTTGATCAATAAGTAAATCAGCAATTGAGCGCTCATCTGTTTGATCTGCACCTTGATCACGATCCACAAGTAAATCCTCGGAATTAATGTCATTAATAAATCGATTAGCATCCACAACGGTTACCATCGTATCGAGTTTACAGATTGACGTTAAATCGATACCTAATGCTTCGTCAATATAAGAGAATGTTTGAGCCACAGGTACCGGTTCAGATATACCTGTAGATTCAATCACGATATAATCAATATTCCCCTTTTCTACTAAGCGCTCAACTTCTTGTAATAAATCGTCCCTTAACGTACAGCAAATACAACCATTTGACAGTTCTACTAGTTTTTCATCCGTTCTTGATAGTCCACCCCCATCTGCAACTAAGTCTTTATCAATATTGACCTCGCTCATATCATTAACAATAACCGCAATTCGACGACCTTCCCGATTATTTAAAATGTGGTTAAGTAATGTTGTTTTACCTGATCCAAGGTAACCACTCAATACCGTTACAGGTATCTTGCCCATAAAATCATACCTTTCTTTTTATAAATCGTAATAATTACGCTTTATATTTTACATTTAATTATTTAATTGTCAATCGAGCCACGGTTCATTAAATACAGCAATATCAATAATTAAAGCCCACTTTAGACCTTACTTTCGGAAACAAATTTATACTATTACCACATTTTAATTGACTATCTCGACTTGACACACACTGTTTTCGGTGTTTATTATAAAATAAATTAGGTTAACCTAAACTTTTAATTAGGAGGTAATTGATTGATAGACATTAGCAACATGAATTTGCATTTAAATCATAAACATGTGCTTAAAGATATTACTTTGAAGATTCCAATTTCAGGAGAAATTATTGGCATTATGGGGCCCAACGGTGCTGGTAAATCCTCTTTATTAAAAAGTTTAATTGGATCGTTTAACGCGAGTGGCGAGATGAATTTATATGGCAAATCCATACATAAACAATTGCAATATATTACATATATTCCTCAAAAAGCACAATTAGATTTGGACTTTCCAATCAATGTTGAAAAAGTCATCTTGTCTGGTTGTTACCAAACCATCGGCTGGTTCAAACGCGTCGATTACGCGTCAAAAATGAAGTTTCATAAATTATTAAGAGATTTGGATCTAGAATCATTACAATACAAACAAATTTCTGAGCTTAGTGGTGGGCAGCTACAACGTGTACTTGTGGCAAGAGCTTTGATGTCTGATAGTACCATCTATCTATTGGACGAACCATTTGTTGGCATCGACTTTAATAGTGAACAACTCATTATGGAAAAGCTTCAACATTTAAAAAATCAGGGCAAACTTATTCTCATTGTGCATCATGATTTGTCGAAAGTTGAACAATATTTTGATCGAATTCTTTTACTTAATCGTACAGTTAGATTTTTCGGTCCTAGCCATCAAGCGATGCAGCCACAAAATTTAAACCAGACATTTCTATTTAATGTGACTTCTACTCTAAAAGAAGGGAGTGACATATCTAATGACTGATTTCATTCAACATTTATTCGATTATCAATTCTTAAATCGAGCTTTAATTACATCTATTGTCGTAGGTATTGTGTGTGGAACTGTAGGAAGTTTGATTATCCTCCGTGGATTGTCGTTAATGGGAGATGCGATGAGTCATGCTGTTTTACCTGGTGTGGCATTGTCATTCTTATTCAGTATTCCAATGTTCGTCGGTGCATTAGTCACTGGCATGATTGCAAGTTTATTAATTGGCTACATTTCAAATAATAGTAAAACGAAACCTGATGCAGCCATTGGTATTAGTTTCACTGCGTTTCTCGCAACGGGTGTCATCATTATTAGTCTGATAAATAGCACGACAGATTTACATCATATTTTATTTGGAAATTTACTAGCGATTACACGACAAACATTTTGGACAACCATCATTATTGGCGTCATTGTGATACTACTCATTGTCATACTTTATCGTCCATTAATGATTTCAACGTTTGATGCGACATTCAGTCGTGTGAGCGGATTGAATACAACAATGATTCATTATTTTATAATGCTGTTACTCGCCTTAGTAACCGTCGCGAGTATTCAAACTGTCGGCATTATCTTAGTCGTTGCATTACTTGTTACACCGGCGTCGACCGCCTTTTTAATCACAAAGAATCTATATTCAATGATGATCGTAGCAAGTTTAATAGGCATTGTAAGTTCTATCATAGGATTATACTTTAGCTTTATTTACAATCTACCGAGTGGTGCAACGATTGTTATTGCAACATTTAGTATTTATATCTTGACTCTTCTCTTTTCAAAAATAAAAACAAAGTATAGAGGTGTACAAACAACATGAAAAAATTTATTCCATTACTGATTGCATTAATCTTAGTACTAGCAGCTTGTGGTTCAAATTCAAGTGAGCAACACTCTAAAGGTCATGGCAAATTGAAGGTCGTAACAACTAATTCTATTATTTATGACATGGTCAAACAGGTTGGTGGAGACAAGGTTGACGTTCATAGCATTGTGCCTGTCGGACAAGACCCGCATGAATATGAAGTTAAACCGAAAGACATTAAACAACTTACTGACGCAGATTTGATTTTTTACAATGGTTTCAATTTAGAATCTGGTAACGGTTGGTTTAAAAAAGCTTTAGAACAAGCAGGCAAATCTAAGGATGATAAGTCAGTCTTCGCGGTGTCTAAAGGTGTTAAACCAATTTATTTAAACGGAGAAACTGGTAATAAAGATAAGATCGATCCACATGCATGGTTAAGTCTGGATAATGGTATTCAATACGTTAAGAATATTCAAGAACAACTCGTAAAAGCAGATGCGTCACATAAAGCTGACTATCACAAACAAGGTGATGCCTATCTTGCTCAACTTGAAAAGTTAAACAAAGACAGTAAAGATAAATTTAATGATATTCCGAAAGAAGAACGTGCCATGATTACAAGTGAGGGTGCTTTCAAATACTTCTCAAAAGCCTTCGATATTAAACCAGGTTATATTTGGGAGATTAATACTGAAAAACAAGGTACACCATCACAAATGAAACAAGCAATCCAATTTGTTAAAGATAATCACATTAAACATTTATTAGTTGAAACAAGTGTAGATAAAAAATCTATGAACAGCTTGTCTGAGGAAACAGGTAAAAGTATCTATGGAGAAGTCTTTACGGATTCAATCGGAGAAAAAGGATCGAAAGGAGATTCATATTATAAAATGATGAAGCATAATATTAAAACAATCCATGGCAGCATGGAATAGAATGTAGTCATTCATGTAGTAAGTCCATGGAAATCATCCTCCTATTAAAATAGCCAGTAAATGAGTTTTAACAACTTCATTTACTGGCTTCTTTAGTTTCAATAGTTCTAAAATAGTTCTCTAAAGTCGATCTTAGATAGATAACCCACTCTCTTAAGTTGCTTCACGTTCCTGGGATGCCGTCTCTATAGCACTTAGGTTCATTACTTAATGATCTTAATAAAATCTTTATTTGCTGTTAAGAATAGGCCTTCTTGTGTTACTAAGCGAGGTGTTGAGTTGTTCGTATAAATGATGTCTCTAATAGTTAATACATCACCTTTTTTAAGTTTACGTACTGTATTGTCTTTAAAATCACGTGAATCATAGAGTTTACATGCTTTTACAACTTTAACTTTCTTAGGCACCTCAGTAATATACTTGTTTAATCCCGATGTGTTGATTAAGGTAATAAAATCTTTATTCGCTGTGATTATACTACCATCATCTAATACCAGTCGAGGTGTGCCTTTCGATGTATATTGAATATCTGACGCTTCAACTCTAGTACCCGCTTCTAGACTACCTACTTCTTCTTTAAATGATACATCTTTGTATATTTTAATTTTTTTCAATGTCATCATTGGATTCGTTATTCTCTTGAAATATTCACTTTTACGGTTTGTTACTTGTTGTGCTTTGTTCTCATTCTTTTTATGCACAAATTCAACTTTGAAATTTTGGCGTTTCATTTTAAATACATCATTGAAACTTGGATATGAAGCATACACCAATGAGCGTCCTGACTCACCATAATTCACATTAAAATTAATATTGATATCTTTATTTAACTTTTCAAATTCCTCATGTGGAACATAAATTCTATCGTCGCTATATTTATACGTCACTTCATATTCATTCGCCGCATTGTTGATTTCTACTAAACTTACTGATTGGATGTTTATATCGTCTGGTTTCATGACACGAATGACTTCGTATTTGTTTTCTCCCATCATTTGCGTGCCTTCGTAAACTGGGTAGCAATCAACAACAGTAGGTTTAATCATGTCATATTGATGAACGAAATCTCTAAAGACAATGCCATCTTGAATAATATAGCGCCATTGGTCATTAACAACATCCTTTGTAAAATTAACAAATACCGATTCATCTGCATGATGATATAACGTGTAGATTTGCTTGAATACTGGATTCGTAATCAATGTATTGATATCAATGCCTTGCTCTTTTATTTTTCGTTCAACTTTTTCAATTACTGCATAAAATTTCTCTTTATCTGCAGATTTAATAAATGTCTTCGTACGAAGGAATCTCGAAATAAAGTCTACTTCAACCATTCTAGCTAAAGCCATATGCTTAAGTTCCGAAGACATATCCATATGACAAGTTCTATCTAGAACCTCTAAATTTGAGTTTGCTTTACCTAACATTGATGTTTGCTGTACCAATGATTTATTTTCATCGTAACGATTTACGTGATACATAGGTATTGTGGACATTGTGATATCGTCCACTTTTCCAAATAGCTGAAAGAAAAACAACTTATCCTCGCCATATTTCATATGTTCAAATTCAATATGATGATCCATGACTAGACTTCGTTTAAATACCTTTCCTGGTGGTCCGACTGCTCTAAAAATCTTACTAATATCTTGTGGTTTTAAATGTGATGCTTCCTTATAAGAAGTAAACCTAGCATGATACTTCACGTTTTTTGACTTATGTTTAAAACTTTGTCCAAAACCAAGGTCGGCATCATCTTTATTCACTTTCTCAATCACTTGAGGGAATCCTTCCTTATCTAACCAATCATCCGCATCAAGTAACGTAATATATTTACCTTGTGCCTCTCTCATTCCAATGTTTCTTGGTTCAGAAGGACTACCTGTATTTTCAGGTAATTGAATTAATTTTATAAAGTCATAGTCCTTTTCATAATGCTTGATAATGTTAACCGACTCATCAGTTGAACAATCATCTACAAATATCGCTTCAATATTATTCTTGTCCATCTTTAAGTCAATTAAAGACTCTATGCACTTTTCTAAAAACTGCTCCTTATTGTAAACAGATACAATAATTGAAACTAGTTTAGCCATACTTCTCCCACCTTTTAATCCACTAAATTTTGTTTATAACTTTGATAATACGTTTCATACCTCATTTTCCCTATACCGCCAACAATATACTTACCAAATTTACTTAAATTCATTACATAAGCGATACATATTGAGAATGTCACTGTTAATGTAAACGTAAATAGGATGTTTAACAGCGGATGATCGTGCAGCGCTCCTAATCTATGCACAAAGAAGTAATGAATTAAATAAATTGAAAATGAATAATTACTAATGAAAATAATAAATCTTGGAACGTATTTGAAATAAGATGCGATTAAAAAGAATAATAAAATAACCATTGTTACATAAATAGGTGTATCAAAACGTTTAGAGTCGACTAAAGTCAAAATTCCAAATAAATAATTGCAAACCACAAAAATGGTAACAATTACCGTTCCGCTCACAATATGGATTGTGTATTTTTGAATATGGTTCATTAGTTTCTCATAATGATAACCCATATAGAAACCTAATAGGAAGTAACTCAACCATCCAATAAATATCATCCAGCCTTCTCTTTGCCACAACCAATTAAAATAAATTGATTCTGGTGCGGGTATGAAGTTTCTCATAGCCCAGAATAAAGTGGTAATTATTAATGAGTAGATAACTAATTTGATTGGATTAAGTTTGACCAAATGTTTAGCAAATATTATATGTAGTAAATAGAACTGAAAAATAATTACAATAAAATAAGTTAATGTCCCACCATGGAACATCATAAATACAACAGAATCCATATAATCCTCAAAATTTTTAGGATGTCCATACACATACGCAAGTCCTAAATTAATGATGATATATGGAATGCCTAACGTTAGTAGCTTTTGCTTAAAGAATCCATCTTTCACTTTCGTTTTATACTGCTTAGCTAACAAGAACTCTGAAATAAAAACAAACATTGGTGTCGCGTATAGCAATAACAATTGAAAAATTCTTAACAAGTAGCCTTCATTCGGCATGTCGAATTTATAAAAAGTCGTTGTTATTGTATGTATCATTACAACACTTAAACACGCGATTGTCCTCATCCAAAATATAATCGATGTATAAACTCTCATTTGTATCTCCCTTTTACATACTAAACTAAGATTGCTTTATGTTTGAATTTTAAAAAAATAGCAACCAACTTTCATTGTACAATAGTCATTTATACAACTTCAAAAGAATACAAATGAATTATTTTGATATTTACAAATACGTTATTAAAAAACATGCTAACTCAATAGCATGTTTTAGATAAATTATTATTTATTTTTTAGCTTTGTAACTATGATATATATGCCTATCATCACTAAAATCACTTGGAAAAAGTTACCAATTAACAAGACGACAATGTAAAACGGGATAATGAAAAGCATTGTTCCAAAGAATATAGAGAAAAATAGTATAACAAAAGACATGTTCTCAGAAACGTTGATATTCAAATTGTTCCCCAACAACAACCTGATTAAATCATTTACAAACCACACACATTTCCATATACAATACATAAACACTGCCAGCAAAAATATAGAATAAGGTACTACTACTAACATTTGAATAAATGCAATGATACCGTCCATCGATTATCTCCAATTACATATAATATTTTTATTACTGTATAACGTAGATTGAGTATTTATTCATGCACTATCTCATTAAAATAAGCACACTGCCATGCTTGTGTCTTAGCTGCAGTGTTATTTAACCCCGTCTCCCACGGTGGATACACCCTCAATGCCATTTTCCCTTTAGAATCATCACTTTTTAAAATACCTTTCTTGATCAATATATCCTTAGGAAATATAAACTGGCCTCTCCGATTATCATCCACAATATTAACTATTAATTGATTCTCTAAATCATCCTCAGTAAAAGGTATATTCGTATGATTCTCATCTTTTTTCCACATTGCGAAAAAGTAGCCTTTTTTGTTAGGTGTCTTTTGAGCTAACCTACTTTTAAAATGTCCATTTCGAGTTTTTATTTCTACCGCTTCATATTGTTGATTCCATTCTTCTAATACATAGGAAACTTCAGAATTTGAAAATAACAATTTCAACAAATGGTAAGATTGCATCGTTTCAATGGATTTCATAAATATCTCCTTATTTAATTTATAATATCTTAAAAATTTAATTATGATTCATACCATGATTTTTCGTATCCAATACTGTTTTCCAATAATTCTCTCTTTCAATTATTGTATTAGACTTTGTCTTGGTATCAAATATTTCCAAGATAGAATATTGAAAATGATTAATAATATAATCTCTTCCTTTTGCATTTAAAATGGACAGAAATTCTTTATTGCCACCAGTTAAATTATTTAAATGAGCATAATTCGACCATCGTTGCCATATACCATCTGTATTTCCAGATGCTGAACCAATATATAATTGTCCCGTTTCTAAATCGGTAATAACATAAACACCTTTAACGTGACTTAATGCATCTTTCCAACTTGGTTCATTTCTATCTATAATCTGTTGTAATTCTTTATGCTTTAAACACACATGTTGATAACCTTTAAAATGTCCCAACTTAACATTTGGCGCTATTTCATAAACTTCTGGTTGTAATTGTTCTTGTACAGTTGAATAGAGGCGATTATATACATCTCTACCAATCGGTTTCTGTATTTTGATAATAAGTCTTTTTCGGTATTCTTTATAGTCATCAAGTAATGTTAGTTTATAACCAACTTGATTAAATACTTCTGGTTGTATCTTTTCAACCTTATAAATACCTCCAAACACAAAATATTCCGGACCATATGGATAATACTGAGCCATGGCTATTAAGTAGTCTGCCTTATTAAGATTATTGTTATTTTGTAATGTTTTCCATGCGTTCATAACTATCCAATCTTCACTATCTTCTAATAAAAAGTCCCATGCTCGCTTACTTATATCACCAGCATTCATATTAAATTTAATTTTAGTTTTACTTATATTTGGTGTCTGAATAAAATCTGTTAGTTTAATCATCTTATATCCCTTAACAATTTAGTATTTTTATTATTTTAATACATTATATAATTATTCTACAATTTTCATATTTATATTTAATATCTAGACATTAAAAAGCCTATCAAAGTGTTCATTCCCTGATAGGCTTGATTGAGTTTAGGTTATATCATTAAACTAATAATGCTTTACTTTCAATTTCATGTTTTAACTTTTCAATAAATGCTTGAATATCCATTGTTTCGTTATCATCATGTGCATATTTTCTAACTGAAACAGTGTGATGTTGTTGTTCATCGTCTCCTAATACTAATGTGTATGGAATTTTATTCAACTGACTTTCTCTAATTTTTTTGCCAAGCTTTTCTTCTCTATCATCTATAGCAACACGGATATTCTCATCTCTTAGTGCTTCTGCAACTGTACGAACGTATCCATCATTATTATCTGATACGCCAATTAAATTCACTTGTACAGGTGCCATCCATAGTGGGAATGCGCCTTTGAAGTGTTCGATTAAAATACCGAAGAAGCGGTCTAGTGAACCGAATACTGCTCTATGCAATACAACTGGTCGTTCTTTTTCATTTTGTTCGTTAATGTAAGTTAATTCGAATTTCTCTGGCATTTGGAAATCTAATTGCACTGTAGCACATTGATGACTTCGATTTAATGCGTCTTTAATATGCACATCAATCTTAGGACCATAGAAGGCTCCGTCCCCTTCATTAATAGAATAGTCTAATCCAAGGTCATCCAATACATGTGCCAATGATTGTTCCGCTTCATTCCATAAGTCTAATTCTCCTAAGTAATCGTCAGGACGTGTTGATAATTCAATACTATATTCAAAGCCAAATACTGAATAAATATAATCAATTAATTTCAGAATTTCTTGCACTTCTGATTTGATTTGAGACTTCATAATAAAGATATGCGCGTCATCTTGGCAGAACGTTCTCACGCGTAGTAAACCATTCAACGCACCACTAAATTCATGACGGTGCACTTGACCAAATTCAGCAATTCGAAGCGGTAAATCTTTATAAGATCTAAGTTCATTTTTGAAAATTAACATATGTCCCGGGCAATTCATTGGTTTCAACGCGTAATCATTTTCATCCACTTTAGTGAAATACATGTTCTCATGATAATGGTCCCAATGTCCTGATTCTTCCCAAAGTCGTTTGTTCATCATTAACGGTGTTCTTACCTCATCATAATCGTGTTTCAATTGAACCTCTCTCAAGAAACTTTCCATTTGATTTCGAATGAATTGACCATTAGATAGATAGAATGGCATACCTGGCGCTTCTTCAGAAAACATGAATAATTTCAACTGTTTACCTAAGCGTCTATGATTGCGCTCTTCCGCTTCCCTTAAAAATTCAAAATAGTCATCAAGTTGATCTTTAGAACGAAATGCTACGCCGTAAATACGTTGCAACATCTTATTATCACTATTACCTCGCCAATAGGCACCTGATACTTTAGTTAATTTAAAATGATTTACAAATTTAGTACTTGGTACGTGTGGCCCTACGCATAAATCAATAAATTCCCCTTGTTGATACAGTGAAAGTTGATCATCTTTATGTTCTTCTATAAGTTCCAACTTGTAAGGATTATCTTTAAAAATATTTTTAGCTTCTGCATAACTTAAATTTTGTCGTTCAAATTTTAAATTTTCACTATGGATTTTCTTCATTTCTTTTTCAATTTTATTTAAATCTGCTTCACTAATGGATTCATCTAAATCGATATCATAGTAAAAACCATGCTCAATGACAGGACCGATTGTTAATTTTACATCGGGATATAATCGAGTAAGTGCTTGTGCTAAGACGTGGGCGGCAGAATGTCGCATTACATTTAAACCTTCTTGATCTTTAAGTGTGTAAAATGTGAGTTCACAGTCTTCTTGAAGAGGATGGGTCAAATCAACTAAACGGTCATTCATACGACAAACGACTGCTTCCTTATATAAAGATTGGCTAATGGATTTCGCTACATCACTAGCAAGCACTCCAGCTTGATACGCTTTATTACTTCCGTCTGGAAATTGAATATTGATTTGTTGATTAGACATGATACATCTCTCCTTAAACATTTATATAAAATAAAAAACCCGTCCCTACAAGAGGGACGAGTTTGTAACACCCGTGGTTCCACCCAACATTCCATCTCAATCAAGAGATGGCACTTTAGCCATGCATTAACGCGCATGAAACGTTACATGTTTCCATGTAATGTATGAAAAGGTAGTAAACTATATTTTAGATTAGGAATATCTCAGCGTTTATCCCCTCTCTGTGAATCGACAATATAGCTCTTGTCCTTCAATCATGTATTAATTTTTTTATAATCATATACCTATCATAATTGTTAGTCAAATATGCATCAGAATAATACATTAACTACATTAGTTACCTTTTTGATAGTTTATAACTTTTAAAAATTAAAAAGTCTAGCCAAAGCAATTACACATACTTCAACTAGACATTTATAATTTTAAACCTGATATTTAAAGATATTAGGATTATAGATTTTTAATACTTTTACAAATAAATAATGGAAAAATAGCGCAGAAATTAATGGAACAATGATGTACACAATGGCGATAATCAATAAGCCACTGGCTGTACCCATTTCCAATAAATTTAACGATTTAATCGGTCCAACAAGACCAATGAGTCCGAAACCTGCTGAATCGGGTGTACCTTTAATATTGAACAACCCTCCAACAAATCCTGACACACCTGCAGTACAAACAATGGGTAGCATCATCATTGGATGACGAATCAGCGTCGGCATCATTAATTTTACTGCTCCAAGTAATACCGTAATCGGAATACCGGGTTTATTTACGCGCCAACTACCGACTGCAAGCATAATTGCACTCGCTGCTACACCAACTGCAGCCGAACCAGCTGCTAAGCCTGAAATGCCAATTGCCAAACCTATCCCAATTGATGATATCGGTGAAACAATTAATATAGAGAAGATCATCGCGATCAATATAGTCATGATAATAGGTTGTGTATTGGTTAACCCATTGATAACATCGCCTAAGCCTAATGTAATCAATTTAGTATATGGCAAGATCAATAGTCCAATTAAGCCCGCCACTGCACCACCAACGATTGGTAACACAATCATATTTAAACTACCTAATTTATGACTAATCAATAAAATGATACCGACTGCAATCGATGCAGTAATCATCGTATTAATTAAATCTCCTATACCAACAATGACCCACTTATTATCTGTGAAAGTAGATGCACCTGATCCTACAAAGGCAGCTGCACCTGTAACGGCGGTTTGTAATTGCGTTAATTTAAATTGTCCTGCAATTAATACACCTGTCAGAATTGGAATCGAATATTGAATTCCTTGTGTTACAAAGGCTACTTTCGTAAATATATCGTTATATTGACTTAAATACTTACTTAACTCTCCTAATATTGCGTTTGGAATCATACCTACTACAATTGCTAAAGCTACACCATTTAATACATTAAATATAAATGTTCTGGGTGTTATCATTTCTCTCTCGCCCATAATTCTTATACCTCAAAAAGCTTTCTCTTTTTCTAAATTTTAATCTTGATTTTAAAGTATTGTAGAAATAATTCAATCACATTATTTAAAACCTTTTAAAAATAAATATGTAACATTCATCATTTGTTCACAACTTCGATATTATATTACATTAACAATTACTAATGTAACCCCATTTTGACCACTATATCATTTTGCATGTAATTTTATAAAATAAATTAGGATGAATATTCATTATAATGTTTATAAATTACACTTTATGTATAGATAATACTAATATCAAATTTAAGGTTGGGATACATATGCGTACTTTTCAAGAGGAAGATAAAATTAAGTTACTAGCAGATATTATTGAAATTCAGTCAGAAAATGAAAACGAAATTGAAGTCTGTCACTATATACAAAACTTATTAGCTCAATACGATATACCTTCTAAAATAATAAAAGTGAGCGAGACAAGAGCGAACTTAGTAGCTGAAATTGGGAGTGGTTCGCCAATATTAGCGATGAGTGGCCATATGGACGTAGTTGATGCCGGGCATCATGAAAAATGGACTTATCCGCCATTTAAACTTACAGAACAGGACGGCAAATTGTACGGACGTGGAACGACGGATATGAAAGGTGCCTTGATGGGCATGGTTATCGCACTCATTGAATTAAAATTGTCTGGAGATTTATCTAAAGGAACAATTCGTTTACTTGCGATAACTGGAGAAGAAAAAGAACAAGAAGGTGCCAAACGATTTGTTAAAGAGGGTTATTTAGATGACATTGATGGCTTAATCATCGGAGAACCTACAGACAACGGGGTATTCTATGCACACAAAGGTTCAATGGCGTGTAAAGTAACTGCCACTGGGATTGCTGCACACAGTTCAATGCCATTTTTAGGGAAGAATGCAGTAGACACATTAGTACAGTTTATCAATCACTTAAATTCAAAATATGATGATATCAAACAGCATGACCTTCAACATGAGTTAGATGTTGCACCAATGGTAAACAAATTTATGAAGGGCACATTAAGCGAAGAAGAGGAGAACTTCGCATCAGGATTTACAATGATGGGTTCTATTATCAAGGGTGGCAAACAATTTAATTCTGTACCCGATGAAGCATCTATTGAATATAATGTAAGACCAGTACCCGAGTATAATAATGACTTTGTTAAAGATTTATTCCAACAAACGATTGATGAAGTAAGTCCTGAAGCATTGTCGTTTGAAGTCGTAAGTGATCATCGTCCCGTCACAAGTGATAAAGATAGTACTTTAATTCAAGTAATTACAGATGTAGCACCTCATTATGTGAGTAAAGAAGACGTCTTTGTCGCAGCATTCATAGGTACTACGGATGCTTCAAGTCTGTTGGGTGATAATCCTAATAATGTAGATCTTGCTATTGTTGGTCCAGGAATTACGATTATGGCCCATCAAGTGGATGAATATATTGAAAAGGACATGTATCTTAAATATATCGATATCTACAAAGACGTTGCAGTGAAGTACTTGGCTGAAAAGTAATTTATATAAAGAAAACGAGACGTAGCACGTACATTCATACCTTAGTTGGTTAAAGATGTCTAATGCTACGTCTGTTTAGTTAGTATCTTTATTTGTGGTCCAGGGGTAAGACTAACCTGTTAGTGACCGTAGTCTTCCTTCCCTATAACGTTCACGTTGTTTAATACCGACTGCAACGACAACTATGATAGTTTTTCCCCTATTCGTAAATGATTAACGTAAATCATTCTTTATGTCTGAAAACAAAGTCTCGATGTCTTCAATATCATTGATATTAGGTATAAATATCATCTCTTTCGCATTCGGATACGGCGATACTAATTCATATCCTTCTAGCTTTTCGAGGGAAGAATTTGAGGCTTTAACTAACAATCTATTATCATACAAACCACCTATCATTTTGCCATCATAATAAACAGATACTCCCCCATCATACTTCTCGTTTTGATTTTACTTGAATTAATTTTATTTAAGAATATTTCGTGAAAACTTTTGTCTGTTGCCATTCGACATCTCCCCTTTATTCTATGGATACCCCGTTATTAAATATATTGAGCCATTTTAGATTGAAATTATAGTTATTTTGATATTAAAAATATATAATAACGCTACTACACTTAAAGGAGTTGCTATATCATGAAGACGCTACTTATTAATGCCCACCCAGATTTTAATAATGAATCAACGTATACTGCCAAAGTAAAAAATTTATTTCTAGATAAATATAAAACTACATTTCCAAACGGGGAAATTGAAGAATTGAATTTATATGATATTGATGTACCTCGTATCGAAGATGATCAATTATTAAATGTCTGAAATAAGCAAAGTTTAGGCGAGTCCTTATCAGATGATGAAACAAAAATCGATTATATGTCGGCATTCTTATTAAATCAATTTAAAGCTAACCATCGCATTGTCATTCTAACACCACTTCACAATTTCAATATCACATCGAGATTAAAAGACTACATCGACAACATTATGATTGCTAGAGAAACATTTAAATATACTTAGGATGGTTCTGTTGGCTTAATGACAGATGATTATAAAGCACTATTATTACAAGCAAGTAGTGGTGTCTATACAAATGACGACCGTTATACGCCACTTGAATTCTCATATTACTATTTAAAAGAAATGTTTAAAGAAATCATGAGATTTGATGAGTTTTACATCGCTCGTGCCCAAGGTACGTCAGTCTTACCTGAAGACGAAACCTTAGATGCAGCAAACAAGGATTTAAACAACGTATTCGATGCGTTTTACACACAAAAATAGTTTCAATTACACAAAAAGTGAGCAAGACAATGACATTATCCCAGTTATGTCATCCCGCTCACTTTTTTAAATTTATTAAATTAAATAAATCACTAAACAATATTATCAATAATTTCTTTACGTAATTTACCTCTGATTTCAGCCATCGTATTTAAATTATATTTTTTATAATCACCTGAGTTTAATCGGAAAGCATGGATACCAATCACTTCATTTTTACTATTTAAGACTGCCCCACCAGAAGAACCTGGTTCTGCCATCATTTGATAATAACCAATCGGGTTCACATTACGTGCAGGCATCGTATATTTCCCTTTTGAATGATACATTGTGCCGGCAGGATCATTTTTATATTTACCAGTCGGCTTACCATAGTGGTACATGTGAATAGGTGTGTTTGCCTTCATAGCTTTAATCGAACTTTCTGATGCAATCTTTCTTATCTTCATATACTTTGAAATATCTTCATACGTATACACTAGAGAAACATCACCATATTGCAGCATTTGAACACCAAAGACTTCAAGGGTACGCACAATTTTAGATCCCTCTTGTAATATGTTGATACGCATATTTTGTGGTTGTGACGGTGTTAAAGGCTTATGCGCATTTTGATCATTAACAACATGATTCGCAGTTAGAATCGTATGCTTTCCAATTGCTGTACCAGTGCCATATGTTAATTGTTTTGCTTTTGGATTCCAATTATAAACTGTTGCGATATTGGCATCTTTCCCCTTAGCATGTTCAATGGTTACACCTTTGTTTCCTGATTTCTTCATAATTTTTAAAGCGTCATCAATACCTGATTCTTTCGTCGTTTGACCGAAATCACGTACATTATCTCCACCAGGCACATTAGATGGCCAACGCTTAGGTGCTTTATTGTAATAGTTCTTTTTCGTCGTTGATGATGCTTTTGTAGACGCTTTGACTGTTGTTTGCACACTTGGTTTCGCAGTTTTAGATTTCGTTACCACTGCCACTTTCGTAGATGGTTTACTTGCCGATACTTTTGACGAAGTTGGCTTACTTTTTGTTTTAGTAGTTTGCGCTAATAACTGTGGTCTCGCGGATTGCGTGCGTGTTACTTTTGATGCTTTTTGTGGTTTTTTATTTGTTGAGACAACTTTTTTGTTAACCTTAGTTGGTTGCTTTTGTTTTGAAAAGTTTTGCGATGAAGGTTTTACTTTAGTACTTTTTGGTGTCACATGTGTTGAAGTAACATGTGCTCGTTTAGAAGGTGCCATTGTCTTTTGTAACGAAGCTTGATTGCGATTTGTTACCTTAGACGGCGTTTGTACCTTAGTCTGCGTTGCTACAACTTTATCTTTAGATACATTTACTGACTTATTTTGTTGTTTAACGACAGGTTGTTGAGATGTTTGTTGTACATCTAATTTATCACTTTTAGTAGAAGCATTCGCTTCATTAAATTGAAAATGAAAAGATAAACACATCATTATCAGAAAGACAACTAATATAAGTGAATATCTCTTTAATGCTACCCCTTTGTTCACTATACTCATCCCTACTTTCATCATGTTTCAAATTAATAAATTTTTGCTTTAATTTATTATATACCTTAATCAATGTACACTACAATATTCATTTTTATAGTTTTTTAACTTTTAATAAATATTACAATTATATAATATCGAATTGTCATCACTTTAATTTATAACAATTTATTCACGCGTTCATAAATATACAAAAAGACAGCTAGTAGAATTTAATCTGCTAGCTGCCTATTTTTAATAAATATTAATGATTATTTAGATTTACTATCTTTTTGTTTTCTTTTTTGCAAATAAACGCCAAGTACAGGTGCCATTCCGACTATTATAAAGAATAGCGTATAAAATATAACATGCACCAATGTACCTAAAGACATTTCTAATACACTCCTCTAATACTATGATTCATTATCACCATAACATTAATCCCTGCCCAATTCTATCTTCCTTCTATAAGGAGGGAAGACTTACCTCTACTTATAAAGAAGACCTCATGACTATCATCACGAGGCCTTGATATGAAGCATTAATACCTTTTATCTTATATCGTATTATTCATTCTTAAGGGCTTTTTCAATCGCTTTAACGTTCTCTTTCATAAATGATTGATACGTATTTTTGTCGTCATCTTGTTGTTTCGTATGTGATCCCATATTATAGAATTTAATTGTTTTTGCGTCAGTTTCTTTTCTAACTGTGTCGGCAACTTTGTTAGATACATTTTCTTCAGCTAAGATATATTTCACTTTATCTTCTTTAATTTGTTTAACAATATTTGTTAAATCTTTTTGGCTAGGTTCTTCAGCATTCATATTTTCGATACCTTCTTGTTTGAAGTTATATCTATCTGCTAAGTAACCAATAGAGTCATGTGAAATATAAACTGTTTTACCTTCGTTACCTTTAACTGCTTGTTTCATATCTTTATCGATGCCTTTTAAGTCTTTAACTAATTTATTATAGTTATCTTCATAGTAATCTTTATGTTTATTATCTTTCTTAACTAATTCATCTTTAATTTCTTTAGCGAATTTTTGACTGATCACAGGATCTAACCAGATATGAGGATCATACTTGCCATGATGATGGTGCTCATGTTCTTCGCCGTCTTCATGCTCTTCACCATGTTCATGCTCATGTTCGTGTTCTTCGCCTTTTAATAAGTCACTATTTTTATCTAATGTTGATTCTAAAGATAATGTTTTATCTTTATCATTAATGGCTTTGGCAATTTTCTTAGCTACGGGATCTAAATTATCACCTGTGTATACGAACAAATCTGATTTACCAATATCAACCATTTGTTTCTGACTTGGGTCATATGTATGTGGGTCTACTCCGTTTGGATAAACTGATTCAACATCAACATATTTACCACCGATTTGTTGCGCAAATGATTTAAGTGGATAAACAGTCGTTTTCACTTCTAACTTACCTTTATGATCAGATGATTTATCACTATCACCTTTGCCACATGCTGCAAGTGATAATGTTAAAACAGCTACAAATAATAAAATAATACTTCTCTTAAACATGTACACATCTCCTAAATCAAAATCATTACGTTTTATTATTTACATTAATTCGTCTAATTGTCAATGATAATTTTTAAAATTATTAATGTTAGACATCGGTAATGCATTTAATCTCTCTTAATTTATTCATTTTTTGAAAAAGTGTATCGATTTAGGTATACTTTTTAAATAGTAATAATTACGATTTGATTATTGATTTATTTCCCTACCTCAATAACACTGTAAAATCGTAACGTCGGTATCTCATTCAAAGTTAGGAGTTTATTATGGAAATCATTATTGTTGGAGGTTTCTTAGGCAGCGGTAAGACAACGACATTGAACCACCTGATTACAGACGCCTTGGATCATAACTTAAAAACCGCATTAATTATAAATGAATTCGGAAAAATGAGTGTCGATAGTCAACTCATTCATCCAACTATTCCTATCAGTGAGATTGTAGAAGGCTGCATTTGCTGTGCTATGAAATCAAACGTTTCACAACAATTGCATGAAATATATTTAGAACATCAACCAGATCTTGTGTTTATAGAATGTAGTGGTATCGCTGAACCATTGGCCGTTGTTGACGCCTGTCTAACACCTGTACTAGCTCCAATTACCACTATTAGAAGTATGCTTGGCATCATTGATGCAAAGTTGTACGAGAAGATAGAAACATACCCTAGAGATATTCAAGCGTTATTCTATGAACAGCTAAGTTATTGTTCTACGCTATTTGTAAATAAAATTGATATTGCTGATTTTAATCAAGTCGCTCGCTTATTAAGACATCTAGAGGTCATTAATAGAGACGCAAACATACAAGTAGGACAATGGGGAGAATTAGCGTTAAACACATTGTTAAACGTGAAACATTTAGATGCTAAACAAAGAGGTACACTCCATCACGCCATCAATCATCAGTTGATAGATACGCCTCGTTCACAAACAAAAGCAGATTTCATTGAAAGGTTAACCCAACTCCCACAACAAGTATACCGTGTGAAAGGATTTGTGCGTTTTACAGATAGTAAATTGATACATTTAGTTCAATACGCTGAAGGAGAAATCGAATTAACACCGATTCAATTCAAATCAGATGTTCCTTTGTATTTGGTAGTTATTGGAAAGCACTTAGATGCTATCGAGTTAGACTTATAACACTAAAAAAATCCAACACGAGATCGTGTTGGATTGTCATATAAGCTTTTACTAAACAAAAGTAAAGTAAGCGCTAGTGAATGATAATGCCTTTATCCGTCGTTTCAATTGTGGCATTCTTCGGTGCTTTAATCATTTTCCAAACCCAGTAGAAATCGCCAGCGCAACATCCTGCATGAAATGTGGCAAAGAAGAAAAAGAGCCCCCGTGGAAACCACCCTAAAAATAACGTCACTATAAATAGCATTGTGATAATGACAAACGGTGCAATACTACTAATTAAAAACGTAAACGGTGTAAACGTCCCACCTGGTATCGCACAATAAATCATACCGCTAGCTGCCCCAAAGTAGACTTTATTCTTAGGTGAAAATAGTTTGAAAAATATCCCGTGAATACACTCATGAACAACAAACATAAGTACAATAAGAATAATCACGAATAATGCGTTAACTAACAAAGAATCAAAAAATTTAGGTGTATCCGAAAACTTCATAATAAAATAAAAAATGATACCGAAAACGACAAAGCTAATATATGAATATATAGCTAGTTTATTCGCTAATTTTTTATCTTCTAACAAGTTAATTTCTTCCAAACATAACGCCCCTTTTGAAAGTTTTGTTACTACAATCGTAATATGATTTCGTGAAGTTCACAATGCATCGTTGTTTCATTTTTGATTTATTTTACTTTTAACTTTAAAGAAGCACTCTTATTATTCGCTTTATCTTTGGCATACATAATGAGTGTTGTTCCTTTTTTCTGTGGTCTAATGTTAATCGCATATGTTCCTTTAGAATTAACAGTAGCACTTCCTAATTTAGTAGAACCTTTGTAAATATAAACGATTGACCCTTTTTCACCTTTTCCAGAAATCGTTCTTGGTGCCATCTTGCTGACTGTCGGCTTTTTAGGTGCTGTTCTATCTAATACAGTTATTGTTACAACTTTACTTTTATTTTTATATTTATTAACTGTATAAAGTTGTATTTTGCTATTCGCCAATTGTTTAGGTATTTTCATAAAATATTTGCCATCTATTACGGACGCTTGCCCTATCTTTTTACCATTCACATAAGCATACATCGTCATTCCCGAAGATGCTTTACCTCTTATTTCAGTTGAAAAGTCTGCAACAGGATCTACTGAAAATGTTTGTACATTCTCCGTTCTTTCAACTTTAAACTGACAATTAAGTTGATTGTTAGCATACACAGGATTATATCTCATTTCATTACCATATTTATCATCAGCTAATATTTGATCAATATTCACAACACCTGTCTTAATATAATCCGGAAGTTTAAACTGGAATTTAACTTGCCAGTTACCATTGTCCAATAATGTCAGTGTTCTTGTAGAATGTGTAAACTACATCGGAATGTATTGGTGTGTGCCTCTTTCATAACCATATGGTTCAACTGTAGACATATCCGCACTTGCAAACATCAAATCACTTTCCTCTTCAATCTCAGCCGTAAGTGTCACAATATCATTAGGATTATACACTTTCTTATCTAAGTTAATGTTCACCACTTTCGGATCATCATAGTCTGCTTTACGTGTTGATGAAGCATCAAATGCTGAACCATCATAACCACCTAACGGATCTGCTGTACTATCATTGATTACTTTAATTACAATATTATTGAAGTTACTTTCAGAGTTACTATCATAATTATCATTCCAACACTTTATATCTAAATCAAATGCCTCATCCACCATTTTATCTGGTAACTTAATTTCGATTAATGATTCCCAGTTACCATTGGGTTTCTTGTAGAATCGAGTTGTACGTCCTATTTAAGCTGTTCTATCAAAATAATAAGGCGGGTCCATTGCATTCCAACCACCTAATCGATGAGAAAAAAGTTTAGCTTCATTGTAGATTGGTTTAACAAAATCTTTATTATGTTCAGTATATATTCTTACTGTTTCGCCCGGTTTATATGTTACTTTATCTGTTTCAATTCCTAATATACCTTGATAAGTGGTATCGTCGCGACCATATTTGTAAGTGCTATTTCCTCGTATATAACTCATTCTCTCATCATTGTATTCTTTAATTCTTCTAATTTCTTTTTCTTGGTCACTCATAGTCTTAGATGAAACTGTATATTTTCTATTCACTTTAATTTGTGGTGTCGTCGCTTTTGGTGCAATAGTGTTGTGAAGTGTTTTGTTTGAATGACTACTATATTTAACTGCTGTGTTTACATTTTTAGTATTATTTGATGCAGTATTTAATTGTTCTTGCTTAACTAATTTTTTGTCATTTATTTCCTTAGTAGGTGCGGTTGTTACCTTTGTTGATTGTAAATTACTAGTGCTTTTTTGTATTTTTGAAGTGTTGATTTGTGGTGCATCACTCTTAGGAATGATTGATTGTTTCAAAGTCCCTGCGTCTGACTGAGTTAATGATTTATTTTGTTTTTGTTGTGCAGTGTTTACATTGGTATATGTTTGTTGCTTATTTTCAACATTATTTAGACTGCCAGTAGTCTTATTAATGTTATTTTGAACTTTACTATTCGTTTGATTTTGTTGAACTGATTCTTTTGACGTCGCTTGTTGATTGTTTATTTTATTTTCAGCTGCAAAAGCTTTCACTTGATTACCGCTTAAATGATGTGAGAGTATGCCTACTGCAATCATTCCTTGGCAAGCAATGATTGTTTTAATTGTCGTTTTAATTAGTCGTTTTTGAGTATTTTCTTTCATCTATCCCCTTAAATTTTTATGTTGCCCTTAATAATCCCACTCTTCGCCATCCCATTCAGAGGTGCTACCATCACTTTTCTCTACTATAATTGCTCGATGGGCTTTATCTTCATTCTCTTTACCGTAGTTAACTCTATAGCTGAATTCTCCTTCGTCAACTGAGTGTATCCAATCACTACTGTCTAAAACATCATTCGCAATTGCTTCTGCTTCACTTTCACTTGATACTTCATCACTATCACTATTATCTGAAGCATTGCTTGGTAATTGATCGACATTCTCTATGGCTAATACCATTCCATCTTTAATCGTTACTAAGACACTAAAATCATTATCTTTATACGTATCATAAATGAGCGTGTTACCATCTCTATCATCAGGATCGCCATAATGTTCAATATAGTCATCTTCGGTTATATTGCTTGGTGTGACGATGACTTGACTTACATCATCGTGCTCATCATATAAAACAGCTATATCCCCATACTTTTCATATGTACTTCCTTGTAAATAGATTGTGCCATTCGATTGTCCATATTTCGTTTCAACACCTGATCGGCTCATACCATTGTATATTTCTGCATATCCATCTGTTGAAGGCGACTTAGTATATGCCTGGTCAAATTCATCACTAAAAATATCAATTTGCGCTCCTTCAGAACTACTATCTGAAGTATCTGAACTTTGGCTTTGTGTCGTATCATTAGAACTGTTATGACCAGTAAATTGGTTATAAGCAAAATAAAGACCATATAAGAGTAAGCCTAGAATGGCGACTATAAGTATTGCTAACAACACTTTCCCAAAACCAGAGCGTTTATGATGGTCATTATCTTGATAATGATATGTATATCGATTATTTACTTCTCTATCTCTGGCAATTCTATTGTGATTACTGTATTGGTTATTTGGTTGATTACTTTGTGTATTACTTTGTGTATTACTTTGAGATTCATGTAGCTTAGTTCCACAGTTATTACAAAATGATTGATTGTCATTGATTTTATGTCCACAATTTGTACAATATCTCATTTAACGCTGTCTTCCTTCCATTTCTAGATAATCATTTTGAATTTGGTTTACTTGATTAAGCCCAGATTTCATTAATATGAATACAAAAACCCATGCAATAATGATTAGGAAAACCATTTTCAAATTACTACTTCCTAAAACTGTTATATCTGTATCCCAAATACAATGGAGAATCACAGATACAAAGAAGAAAAATAGAAAGCGCTTATCTAAAATATTAGCCCAGGTAAAATGACGCGCATCTTTAACAATAACTGCTGCTGCACCAATGATAGACGCCCATACTAAATGACCACCAATTGCTGACCAACCTCTTAAAATAGTAATATCCATAATTTCAGTTAAATCTGGTGTACCAGTACTCAAAATTCCATAATTCAAGATATATCCTGCTGTTTCAAATACAGCAAAACCTGCACCTATAGAGGCACCAATCAATAGACCATTTAGTATCTTGTTTGTTTTAAGATAGTTAATAAATAAGATAACTATAATGGCTTTACCAAGTTCTTCAACTAATCCTATTAAGAACGCGTCAGTAATCGTCATGATTCCATAAGTTTCTAATTCATCACTAAAAGAAACAAAATTATACAAAATGATAGTACTTAGTAGCGAAAACACGCCACCTATAAAAAACATTTTCAATACTTCAAAGAAACTAATATTCTGAAACGCATTAGATTCATAGAAAAATATCAGACCTGAAATAGGAACAATGAGTGCACCTATAAAAATCAATCCAGGTAACGCATTCGTATTCGCAAATGTATTAACTAAAATTAATAAGACCATAAAAGTGATACCTAAAGCTAAAAACACACGTGAAAAGACCCATGGCTTAGCCCATTCTTGTGATACATCTTTAATGTGTGGTGTCGTATTTCTCGTACCAGCAATAAAAATGTCATCAGATTCATGCTTAGCATGAGATTTAAATACTTCTGAAAACATATCCTTCAAATTTAAGTTCAACACTTCCTCATTACCAGCAAGTCTACCAATTGATTTAGTTGTGTTATTGAATAAATTTTTCGCCTCATATGCTAAATTCATATTTTCAGTGATTTCTACTTGTTGATTATTATGAACATAAGCACCTTGAATCGCTTGAGTATCAGTATTCGTTAAATCATAGCCACAATTAGTACAAAACTTGTCACTCTCATCTACAATTTCATGACAACTAGGACACGTTAAATCAGGTGAAATTTCCTCTTTGTCCATTGTTTTCAAATTATCAGCCATTAAGTCATGACCACAATATTGGCAGAATTTATCATCCCTCTTTACATTACCACCACAAGCTAAACACTCCATTTAGTTGCACTCCTTATTTTTAATTATTACTAATACAAATATTTTAATTTATTTTAAGTTAAAATACTATTTAAATTTAAAGGATTTTTAAAAATTTTTAATAAATAATTAATAGGCGTTGCTATATAGAATTATTATTTATAGTAACTAAATGAAGATGCTGCAACATCCATAGAACATCAAGTTTTTAAAATAAGCCAACAAGAACTAGACAGTTTATCTAAAGAGGAACAAGAAGGAATAAGATTAAAAAATTAGGGGCGACATCGGCTAACTAGTTATATCACTAACCCACGATAGGCAATGATAACGAATATGTTGACCAATAATGGTTAAAATTAAAGCAGGAAGCTAATATGACATTAAGTTCGTATTAGCTTCCTGCTTTTATATTTATTTAATTTTACTAAACATTCAACTGTCAACTAGACAGGAATTTAATCATCTCTGGATCTACATGTGAGAAGAATTGGCTATTACTCTGTTCTAATGTAGCAATTTTACTTTTATCTTCATCCGTTAGTTTGAAATCGAACACATCAATGTTTTGAGCCATTCTTTCTGGATTAACAGATTTCGCTAATACAACAATGTCACGTTCAATAAGCCATCTTAATACTACTTGAGCAATAGATTTATTATATTTATCTCCAATTTCTTTTAAAATTTCATTTTGGAATAAATTATTTCTTCCTTCTGCAAATGGTGCCCAAGCTTCTACTACGACATTTTCTTTTTGTAATGTAGTCACATGCTCTTCTTGTTGATGGAAAGGATTAATTTCAATTTGGTTCACTTGAGGAGCTATTTTATTATGAAGTCCTAAATCTACCACACGATCAACGCCAAAGTTAGACACACCGATTGCTCTAATTTTGCCGTTTTCCTTTAATTCTTCAAGTGCTTTCCATGATCCATAAACATCATTGTAAGGTTGATGAATAAGTACCAAATCTATATAATCCATATCAAGTCTTTGAAGTGAACGTTCAACCGATTTTAGTGTATCTTGATAATTCACATTTTCTATCCAAACTTTTGTAGTAATAAATAGTTCTTTTCTATCAATACCAGAAGCTTTGATACCTTCTCCAACTTCTGTTTCATTTTGATAACTTTGCGCAGTATCAATATGTCTATAACCAACTTTAATTGCATTTTCAACCGCTTCTTTAATTTCTTCTTGAGGAATTTGATACACACCAAAGCCTAACACTGGAATTTCAACGTCATTTTCTATTTTTAAAGTTTCCATTATTTCAACTCCTAAATTTAATAATCACACTATAAACTATGGAGTTAACTCTATGGCAAGCGATAAATTTAAAATTTTTATTGATTAAATGTAGTCCTTTACCTACTCAATAACACCTCTGATGATGACACATTTTTCCTTATTTAACTAGCCTCATACTAAAGCAGACTACAGCTCCTTATTCATGTGCTTTATTTACCTCATCAATAATAAGTTGATTTATATCTTTGTTCCAAGGATAAGGTTTTGTCAGTATATATGACCCTAACGTTTTGATAGAAAATGCTGTTTCGATGACTTTTAATTGTTGAGATTCTACCTCTTGCTTCACTGTACGGTAAGGTAAAAATGAGAATCCAATATTATCTAATAACAATGATTTAATGACGCCAATACTACATAATTCTGTTGTTTTATAGATATCTAATTGGTAATCTCGCACAATTTGTTCAAACATATTTCGATAAACTGATCCTTTTTCATTAATCACAAAATGATTGTATTGCTTCTGCTTTAACAATTCATCAAAATAGTCTGGCGCCTCTGCATGCGCAACGACGACAATATCCTCATCACAAATCAGTGTGGCATTTAATTTGTCGTGATGTACGCCGTCATTTAAGACAAAAGCTATATCCACTTCATCCTCAAGTAGTTTTTTATGATTCATACTGCAACTATTATTTTGAAGATTAATATCAATATGAGGATAGTGATTAATGATATTTTTAATCACTTCACTCAACCCCGTCAGCATTAATGATTCGGGTGCTGCTATTCTGATCGTACGCATCAAATTATTATGCTCAGACACTTGTTTAATCCGTTGCGATGCATCATAAATTTGATTAATCATCGGTAGGATATCCTTTAGAAATGGTGTCGGTAGTAATTGTTTATGATTATAATCAAACAACTTTTGGTTTAACGTTTTTTCTAAAAGTTGAACTTGCTGAGTCACATTGGATTGCGTGTAATTCAGTAATTCAGCCGTCTTGGTATAGCTACCTGTTTCTAATAGCGTCTTGATAATTTTTACTTGTCTCATTTCCATGATGTAACCCCCCTATGTATTACTTATATTAATTCTTCTATTATTAACATTAATTTTACTTATATATATATCCTTACTATAATAGCACAGAAAAGGTAGGCGAATAATGTGTTTTCTTTCTTAATCTATGTCTTTGTAACTTCAATCACACCTGGTCCAAGCAATTTATTTATGATGAACACGACAAGAATATATGGATTACGTGGCGGTAAGTCTTTTATAACAGGTATTCTTTCTGGATTTGCTTTTCTAGGCTTAGTGTCCTACATTGCCATACTTCTGCCAGTGGATTACTTATATCGAGGCACCCCTTAAATTCTTAGGGTTTGTGTATTTAATTTATCTATCTTATAAAATTTTAACTTCTACTAATAAAAGAACCACTTCCAATGCCTATCACAGCTTTAAAAGTGGTTTTATTCTTCAAGTATTAAACATGCAGTCATTATTATTTTTTATTACGTTGATTGGTGCGTTTATCATACCGTCAGTCACTGGTTCAACATCAATTCTAATATATTTATTGATCAGTGTATTCATAGGTTGGGCTTGTCTCTTAGTTTGGGCATTTGCCGGTAGTGTATTTAATGACTGGTTAAATAAACATCAAACTTCTTTTAATATCGTCATGGCATTATTACTATTATATTCAGCTATTTCAATATTCTTTTAAAATAATTCGCCATAAAGTAATTACTTATCTTCATTTCCAAGTAACGTATTCAAAGTTTCGATGACGCCATCTCTATCATTATCAATCGAAATCAAATTGGCTTTACGCTTTAGTTCTGGATAGGCATTGTCCATCGCGACTTTGAATCGTCCATTTTCAAATAAAGGAATATCGTTTAGACCATCACCAAATACAATCGTTTGTTCACTACTAATATTTAATAATTGTTGTAGAAAGCGAATCGTTTTCCTTTATCAACATCTTTGTGAGTGATATCTATCCAATTCTCTTCAGCAGCAACAATATAGAGCTCATCTTCATATGTGTTTAACCCTTTAACATGTTCAAAGCACTGACCTTGTAAATCAAAGATCGTAATCTTCAACATATCTTTATCAATTGTATTTAAATCTTCTACAAATGTTACTTTCTCATATGAACCTAGAACCATATTTCGTTCTTTCTCGGAAATATGCTTTTCAGCATAAGCCATACCTTCAGTACAAACAATAATAACTAAATTTTCATCAATGCGCTTAATGGTCTTGATTAACTGTAGGCCAAGTTGATTACTAAATGTCTTGGCATAAATATTCATATCATTAATTTTAATTCGAGACGCACTATCTCCGATAATGAATAAATCTTTCGTTAAATCTCCCACAATTGCGTCCACACGTTCATTTTGCTTTCCCGTGCAAAAAGCAAAACGAATATCCTTATCTCTCAAATGCGTTAATAAACTTTCAAACTTCTCACGATTGAAACTACTTTTTGAATTTAAAAAAGTCCCATCCATATCAGTAACAACTAGCTTAAACATTTTTATCCCCTCGTTTATTTAATATACTTCTCTAAAATATCAAGATACTTTTGACGCTATAATACCCCTTCTTATTTGAATAAATAAATTTACTTTTTTTAACAACAGTTTCAATTTCTGAGTTAGTAATTATTTTATGAAAAATAGTTTTTTTTGTATCTACATATCCATGATTAGATTGTGATCTAGGTATACGAGGTAATGCATTAAATTTATAATTCCATTTGTCAATTTGGTTCATTTTTTTCCTAAATATGTATTAATTTATTGTCTATCTGTTCTTTATTACTAAAATAATATATAAAACCGCATCACTTATGATACGCTTCCCCTTGTTAGTGATATTGCTAAAAAACAAATTGCAAGGAACTGACAAACTAAAATTATTTTAAATCTTATTATCAATAAATATATAAATAACTCGTTTTGCACATACAATCCCTATAATCAGTTAAGTTTCGCTTTTCGATTCGTAATAATTATTCATAAAGTATACAATATATGATACAATTCATTCAAATATATATTTGAATGAGGTGCTCTATGGTTCAGACTATTGTAACTGCGGCAATACTTTACATTGCAACTGCGGTAGATTTATTAGTGATTTTATTAATATTTTTTGCTAGAGCAAAGACTAGAAAAGAATATAGGGATATTTATATAGGTCAATATTTAGGATCGATTATCCTCATATTAGTCAGTTTATTTTTAGCTTTTGTGTTAAATTATGTTCCAGAGAAATGGATATTAGGTTTATTAGGTTTGATCCCCATCTACTTAGGTATAAAAGTTGCTATTTATGATGATTGTGAAGGTGAAAAAAGAGCAAAAAAAGAATTAAACGAAAAAGGTTTGTCCAAATTAGTAGGGACTGTTTCTTTAGTGACAATTGCAAGTTGTGGTGCAGATAATATTGGTTTATTTGTCCCTTATTTTGTAGCATTGGATATTATTGAATTACTGACTACCTTAATTGTATTTTTAGTTTTAATTTTCTTTTTAGTATTCACAGCACAAAAACTAGCTAGAATTCCTGGTGTGGGTGAAATTGTTGAGAAGTTCAGTCGTTGGATTATGGCTGTTATCTACATAGCATTGGGCTTATTTATTATTATTGAAAATGAAACCATACAAACAATATTAGGATTTATATTATAAATTAAGGTGTGACTTAATATGAGTAACAATAAAATTTGTGACGTCATTTGTGTTCATGAGGAAAAAGTGAATTATGCTTTAAGATTTTTAAAAGAAGAAAAAACTCAACGGCTTATCAATACATTATTAAAGATAAGTGATGAGAATAAGCTGAAAATTATATTAGCTCTAATTAAAGAGAAAGAATTATGTGTTTGTGACTTATCTATAACATTAGGTTTGAGTATAGCTTCAACATCACATCATTTGAGAGCTCTGTATAAAAGAGACGTGCTGGATTTTTACAAGGATGGGAAAATGGCATACTATTATATCAAAGATATAGAAATGAAATCATTATTAATAAAATGTATGACTTAAATATAAAGAAACGCTCACATTAAACGAGCGTTTCTTTGAATTCTTGTATTCTTTTTCCAATTTCATCTCTAACACGTTGAAATTCTGGCCATTCTTTTCCTGCTGGATCATCAAAGCCCCAGTGTTCTTTTTTAACATTAGGTGGTAATATAGGGCAATTATCGTCTGCATCACTACATAATGTTACGACCAAAGCTGACTGTTCTAAGATATCACTATCAATCAAATCTGATGTATGGTTTGAGATATCAATATCCACTTCTTTCATAGCTTCTATTGCTTTAGGATTAACACCATGTGTTTCAATACCAGCAGAATAGACATTCCAATCTTCACCCAATATTTCTTTTCCCCAACCTTCAGCCATTTGGCTACGACAAGAGTTTCCTGTACATATAAAATAAATTGTTTTCTTATCCATAATTAAAGCCTCTTTTCTTAAAATATGATTAGTGTAAGGTATAAACCTAAGAGTGTTACAAATAGGACCGGAATAGTAATGATAATTCCAGTTTTAAAGTATGTTCCCCACGAAATTTTCACACCTTTTTGTGTTAAGACATGTAGCCACAATAATGTTGCTAAAGAACCAATCGGTGTTATTTTAGGTCCTAAATCAGAACCTATGACATTCGCATAAACCATACCTTCTTTAATTGTTCCAACTACATTCGATTGTCCGATAGCAATTGCATCTATTAAAACTGTAGGCATATTATTCATAATTGATGATAACAAAGCAGATATAAAGCCCATGCCCATAACACTACTGAATAGTCCATAACTTGAAATATTGGATAATGCATCAGCTAAAATTGTGGTGATGCCTACGTTTTTCAAGCCGAATACGACTAAATACATACCAATTGAAAATAGGACAATATTCCATGGTGCACCTTTAATTACTTGTTTCGTATGCACAGCTTCGGAATTGCGAGCTAACAGTACAAAGATAAAAGCAATAATACCAGCAATAATTGATACAGGAATTTGGATAAACTCGCTAACAAGATATCCAACGAGTAGTACTGCTAATACTATCCATGAAAGCTTAAATAACTTAGAATCTTTAATTACACTTTTAGGATCTGATAGATTTTCTGTATCGAACGTTTTAGGTATGGATTTTCTGAAATATAGCCATAATACAACAATACTTGCAAGTAAAGAGAATAGATTGGGAATCATCATGCGACTTACATATTCAATAAATCCAATATGGAAGTAGTCAGCAGAAACGATATTAACCAAATTACTTACAATTAGTGGAAGAGACGTAGTATCTGCAATGAATCCACTTGCAATGATAAAAGGAAAAATGACTTTTTGATTAAACCCTAAATTTCTTACCATAGCGAGCACGATTGGAGTGAGAATTAATGCAGCTCCATCGTTCGCAAAGAAAGCTGCTACAATAGCGCCTAACAACATAATGTAGACAAACATTTTAAACCCATGACCATTTGAAGCTCTGACCATATGTATAGCTGCCCATTCGAAAAATCCAATTTCATCTAAAATTAATGAAATGAGTATAACAGCGACAAAGGTTAACGTCGCATTCCAAACAATCCCTGTAACTTCAATAACATCCGAGAGACTGACAACGCCTGTAATAATAGCGATGATAGCACCAAACAATGCTGTAATACCAATATCTAACCCCTTAGGTTGCCAAATAACAAACATGAGAGTTAAAAGAAAAATAATAATCGCTAGAATAGTCATTATGTACATTCACCTGTCTTTATCTTTTTACACATACATTGTTGAGTAGGAGAGCTAATATAAGTTAATTTATTGTTGATTGAATCTAAGGACTTATGATTAAGTCGGTACATGCGCTTAGTACCGTCTTTTCGTGTAGATACTAATTCATTATCTACTAGAATTTTCATATGATGACTTAATGTAGGTTGTGAAAATTGAAAATACGCTAATAAATCACAAGCACATAATTCACCGCAAGATAATAAGTCTAATATTTCTAATCGACTTGGATCCGATAAAATTTTTAATTGTAATGATAGTTCCTTATAAGACATATGGATGTCATCCCTCCTTTATTATAGATTATCATCTATATAGACAAATATCTATATAGATAATACTTTTTGCAATAATACATTTAATTAAAACCTTGTTTTAAACATCGATGACAAGATCTAATGTAGGACGTGGAGACATCATTTTCGGAATGATATAAATAAATCCATAAATGGAGATAAATCGAAAACATTTATACCCCTAGGGGGTATGTGTTATAGTATAAGTATAGCTAATATAATATTTTCATAAATAGGAGGGGTTAATTTGAATAATAATGGTGAAGAGCATAATCATCAAAATCACATGAATCATTCCAATCACATGCATCATGATAACCATGCCTCACATCATCATGGAAATTTTAAAGTTAAGTTTTTTGTTTCATTAATTTTTGCAAT